>Ga0181410_1000023_pt1 | contig 58244 bp, 78 predicted proteins | sample 33SPOviralmetaG_FD_130112 | JGI IMG/M metagenome (GOLD analysis project Ga0181410, IMG submission 130112) | Marine viral communities from the oligotrophic San Pedro Time Series (SPOT) site, San Pedro Channel, CA, USA - 33 SPOT_SRF_2012-06-20 | ecosystem: Environmental > Aquatic > Marine > Strait...
CGCAAGGGAGTGGCCAAGGGTGAGATAAAAAACCAATTGGAGGATCAGACCGAGGTTAACGATGTTATACTGGACAATGTGATCCGAAGGCTGGAGGAGGAGCAAGACGAGCAGAAGTTTTGGACGAAGAGCGAGAAGGGTGTCATCAAGATAGTTCACATATCATTCAAGAAGTTCCTGGAGGACAATGGGTTTTACAAGTTTAATCCGGAGGGAAGCAAGAACTATGTGTTTGTTAAGGTGACCAACAACTTGATAGACCATACCTCAGAGAAGGAAATCAAAGACTTTATCTTAGACTTTCTGATCGACCTTGATGACATCTCGGTATATAATTACTTCGCTGAATGCACTCGATACTTCAGAGAGGAGTTCCTTACTTTGCTATCATCTATTGACGTTTTCTTTATCGAGGATACCAAGGACTCGGCATACCTATACTACACCAACTGTGCAGTTAAGATTACCCGTGACAACATTGAGCCGATTGACTACCTTGACCTGGGTGGTTACGTTTGGAAGGATCATGTAATCGATAGGGTGTTTGACATCTGCGACGTTACGGACTGCGACTTCAAAACCTTCGTGTCCAACATCGCTGGATCAACAGACAAGAGAGTCCGATCGATGGAGTCTACTATTGGATTCCTGTTGCACGGATGGAAGAACCTATCTTACTGCCCGGCAACGATATTAAATGATGAGGTGATCAGCGACAACCCTGAGGGTGGCACCGGTAAGGGATTGTTTATGAATGGCATTGCTCAGATGAAGAAGCTCGTGGTTATTGACGGCAAGTCATTTAACTTCGAGAAGTCTTTCGCCTATCAGCTGGTATCCGCAGACACTCAGATCCTATGCTTTGATGATGTGAAGAAGCACTTCGACTTTGAGCGATTGTTCTCGGTTGTTACCGAGGGTTTAACGTTGGAGAAGAAGAACAAGGATGCGATCAAGATTCCTTTCAGTCGATCGCCAAAGGTGGCCATCACTACCAACTACGCCATCAAAGGTAAGGGTTCTTCATTTGAAAGACGTAAGTGGGAGCTGGAGCTAACTCAGCATTACACCAAGGAGTTTACACCGTTGGTTGAGTTTGGTAAGCTGATGTTCGGTGAGTGGGGTGACAATGAATGGTGTCAGTTCGATAACTATATGATTAGCTGTTTGCAGTTGTACTTAGACAAGGGATTGCTGAAGAGTGACTTCGTTAATCTTAAGATACGTAAGTTCTCTGCTGAAACATCGCATGAGTTTGCTGAGTGGTGTGGTGTTATAGGTGGTCAGATTAATGATAAGATACATAGCAAGGGTAAGATACATATGAATGATCTTTATAATGATTTCATTAATGATTATCCTGACTATGCACCAAAGGCCAAGATGACTATTAGTAGGCAGCGGTTTTCAAAGTGGGTGCTGGCGTACTCCAACTTCAAGCACGAGTGTCCACCGGTAAGCGGAAGAGATCAGTCGGGTAAGTGGGTTGAGTTTGTCAACAAGCACTATTATGAAACGCAAAGTCAGATGCCACTATGATTAAGTTTAGAGACTATCAACTTGATATTATTGGGCGAGGCCTGGATATAATCAAGAAGCATCGGTTCCTGTACTTAGCTATGGAGGTTAGGACTGGCAAGACTTTAACCAGCATGGGAATATGCCAGGAGCTGGGCGTGAAGAATGTTCTATTCCTTACCAAGAAGAAAGCCATATCCAGTATTCAAGGTGACTACTATCTTCTCAATCCATCATATGAATGTACGGTGATCAACTACGAGTCGATCCACAAGGTGCCACGTAAGGGGTGGGATATGATTATATGTGATGAGTCGCATGGCATGGGTGCATTCCCTAAGCCAAACGGCAGATCTAAGAAAGTCAAGGAGCTGGTGTTCCATAATAACCCATACATCATTCTGCTTAGCGGTACGCCAACACCGGAGGCATACTCACAGATGTACCACCAGGTGTACTTCATTCCCAAGAATCCCTTTAGAGAGTTTCGAAACTTTTATAGGTTCTCAGACTTCTATGTAAGTGTGGTAAAGAAGAAGGTAAATGGCATGTTCATTAACGACTACTCAAAGGGTAATCTAAAAATCCTGGAGAGGATGAAGCCTTTCACGATCAGCTTCTCACAGAAGGATGCCGGATTCGTGGTAGATACCAATGAGCACATACTGGATGTGGAGATGGAGGATAGGACCAGGAAGATGATCAGGGTCTTGAAGAAGGACTTGGTAATACAGGGCAAGGATGAGGTGATCCTGGCCGATACCGCGATCAAGCTTATGACCAAGGTACATCAGTTATGTAGCGGTACGATCAAGTTTGAGAGTGGCAACTCAATGGTAATCGATACCACCAAAGCTGAGTTTATCAAGAAGCACTTCGCCAAGAAGAAGATCGGAATCTTTTACAAGTTCAAGCAAGAGTTAAATGCTTTGAAGGAGGTGTTTGGTGATATGCTATGCACTGAGATTGACGAGTTCAATGACACCAACAAGAACATTGCGTTGCAGATCTTGAGTGGACGCGAAGGGATTAGCTTGAGGAAGGCTGATGCATTGGTGTACTACAACATTGACTTCAGTGCCACATCGTACTGGCAGTCCAGGGATCGAATGACAACCAAGGACCGGCTAAAGAACGAGGTGTACTGGGTGTTCAGTAAAGGGGGCATTGAACGTGAAATCTACAAGGCTGTTGTGAAGAAAAAGGATTACACATTGACACACTTCAAAAAGGATTTGGTAAATTTATAAGTGTGGAGTTTTATAAGGTTTACTTTAATATGGATTAGCCAGAACCTGGCTATACCCTTTTGGATAGTTGGTCACATACATCTATCCATACACAACTTCCACGATATACTTGAATTGATTTCATCTATTGGAATGAATGTGATTGTTGCGGTAGGTTTTATAATGGACTATCGAAATGTCAGAGCAACAGATACAAGCCAAGAGGATTAAAGAACTGGAAGCTGAGGGCTATTACGTCATCAAGCTAATCAAGACAAACAAGAACGGCATACCGGATCTCGTTGCTATTGGTCCAGGATCTAACGTGTTGTTCTCTGAAATAAAAACCAAGAAGGGGAGGGTAAGTAAGCTACAAGAGTATAGAATGACAGAACTAAAAAATCATGGAGTCAGAACAGAAGTATATAGGGGATAGCTATTTCGCAGATGATGATTTTGTTATGGCGTTAAAAAAATTTAACACCAGGACAGCTATGAAGATTGCTAATTATATAGACGAAAGCATTTCTATATTCCCAACCAATGACCTTACCTCTACAATTTTAGGGGGAATGGTGTTTGAGAATACCGACAATCCTGTTACATTTGCCTTAGAAATAATAAAAGAAGACGGATCTCATCCAACACTAACAGATATCAAAAGCATATCAATGGATGAGTACCTTGATTTATACAACTTAAATTTAATTATAACGAATGGGAAAAAGAGAAGTACAGAAGGAGACACGTAGTGCTGTTTGCGAATCTATATCTAAAGTGTTAGGTGTAGATATCCTGGACAAGCGCCGTAAAAGAGAGCTGATAAATGGACGTATGATTTACTACGCTCTGTTGAGAGACATGAACTACTCCTGGACATCAATAGCGCGAAGCGTACATAAGAATCACGCCACTATTATTAACGCATACAGAGCTTTTGAGGATTTGGTGTCTCATGACAGGGAGCTTCAATCTGATTACGATATGGTTAAGGCTAACTATTACGAGAGAAACAATGAACATCCCCTTCAATACGTATCACGCATGCGCCTAATGGATGATGCTATAGATTTGGAAAAGCAAAATAAAAAACTTACATTACAGATAAACGAGCTGATGCTTGATAAGGAACAAAACGAAAAGTACTTACCGGTTCTTAATGTATTACATGCGCATAGCGGAGTGCTTGACGATGAAGCGATGGCGGAGGTTGGACGAAAACTAAATCATATGTTAAATGGCTTATACAGTAAACGACATAGATAAGATACTGGAGTTTAAAACTTGGAACGACCGGCAAAAGATTGACGAGTTACTAAGGATAGACTGTGAACTGTATACTAACCTGGGCATCGACTCCACCAAAGTAGAGCTTGGTGAGGTGAAGAAAAAGTCCAGGACAATTTACAGGGCGATCAAGCAAGTGAACCCTGTGATGGGCACCACGTTTTTAAGAGCAATGGATTCATAGATATGCCACCAATTTGTCCAGACGATCACCAAAACATCGAGCACATTAACTATGTGACTGGACAGATTCACGACCTCGGAACCGAACTATACGAGTCACTTATGGACAGGGATCATGGTGACGTAAAGCTAAAAGCCAAAGAGCTGATAGCCATTCTTAACGAGCTGGTAGAATGCCTAACGGAGGACATATAGAAGGGCACAAGGGTTGTGGTCGATGCAAGGAGGTCAAGCCATTTGACCAGTTCTACATAAGAAAAGACAGGGGGTATCCGGAATCCTACTGCAAAGAATGCAACACCATCAATACGATAGAGAGGCAAAGAAAATTTAAAAAACAATGTATAGAATATAAGGGAGGACAGTGTTTCAAGTGCGGCTACAAATCCTATGATGGAGCGTTAGAGTTTCACCACCTGGATCCAAATCAAAAGGATGTATCCATATCTCGCATGCGAACCACAAAGTTTTCAGACAAGACAAAAAAAGAGCTGGACAAGTGTATCCTTCTGTGCTCTAATTGCCATAGAGAAGAACACGCACAACAAAGAGGACTATTATAATGCCCCTGTAGTTAAACCGGATATAACGTTAGACTTCTAATCTTAAGTTCCAGGTTCGAGTCCTGGCGGGGGTACAAAATATCAGATCATGAATAAACAAATTGCTATAGAGCTAAAAGGTTTTGCCGAGACGATCGCTAAGCGATTCTCCCGGACAGACCGCCAGGGTAACTTCAACAACGAGACCTTCAGGGTGGAGGAGATTATCCCAACCTCAGACCACACGGCAATAATAAACTTCAAGAAGAACACCGGTAAGATTGGCGTAGCGTTCTGCTATTACATACCTAATGGAATGTCAAAAGGATGGAAGTACTTCTTCCCTACCGACTCGCATGTAAATGGCTTCCAAGCGTTTCTCTTCTACAAGCTGGAGGCTGAGCGCAATAATTACAAGCACAACTTCTAATGCGGCTTTATCACTTTATAGTGGGTGTTGTTGTCAGAGTTTATGTTCAGTAAGTTGACCATATCAATAGCTTCTGACAGGTCATCGAGTATCAACAGCTCGCCTAAACCATCAAGCATATATACTTGCACCACCTCGGACGCTACCTGAACTTCTTTTAATATTCTATACATCATAGTTCAGTTAACATAGTCAGAAGATTCTCCTGAGGAAACATATCGCTTTTCCCTTTGTTGGTGTTTGAGTGCGACCATAGACCCTTTATTCTTCCGTAGTACGCATCCTCATTCCATTCAAAAGCCTCGGCTCCCTTCTGCTTTATAAGCTCAGGCAATCCTTTTCGAACGTCAATGTTATCACGATCAGCAATAAACAGTATCAACTTGCGCAATGATTCTATCTGAGCGTCTGAATATTTATGCCAAAACTTATAGCCCTTGAATTTTTTGTCGAGCTCCACGATCTGGTTCTCGTGAACAGTGCTACCGGCATATGTCTTACCATCTTTTAGATATCCAAAGTTGCATACCTCTATACCTACGCTGTTGGTGTGCATCTCATTTAATCCATTGCGACCAAGGTGCCAGGCGTATGCGCCATCCGGCAGGCATCTTACGATATCTCCATCATATTGAAAGTCATTGTTATGTATTGAAGGGCCACCCATAACAAACTCAGTCGCTATTCGACCTCTGTTGTCACCGCTCCAATGATCAACAGTTCGGTAAGGGTTATGCCACCCGGCGGTGTGATGAATAAACAGCCACTCTTTATGAGTAGGACCTGGAAGATACTCACCCTTGGACAGCATGTGATTGTTTATTTCAATACCATGACTAATACCTAATGATTCCTGTACGTCTGTAGTTAGACCAAACAACATGGCCCATGTCTTTGGGCCCACTATACCATCGGTTACCAAAGCGTTCTTATACTGAAATTGTATGACAGCTCTCTGTGTTTTATCTCCAAAGATACCATCTACAGTAAGGTCCAGATGCTTTTGGATCTCTCGTACCTTGTCTCCTGTGCTACCCTTCTTGATTAACTTCATAGCTAAATCCGTTTCTTTTTAATGTTAATGTATCACTTACTATCTCTTCGGGGTTGATGGGCACACCAAGGAAGCGCACCTCAAAGTGTAGGTGCGGCCCTGTTGAGTGGCCTGTCGATCCTATTATTCCCAATCCATCTCCGGCACTTACCGTATCACCTTCTCTAACCAGGAGATCCCAATGGTGAGCATAGTATGTTTCAAACCCATTGAAGTGTCTCACTATAATAAGGTTACCATAGCCCCCGTTATAACCGAAGTTGGCATACCTTACTACACCATCCCATACGGACAGTGATGTGTCTTTGTTACATCCAGCGTAGTCGATACCGTAGTGCATCCTGCCCCATCTCCATCCATAGCCACTGCTCTTGTGCCCTTCAGTTGGCATAACAAAGGAATCAGTAAATATAGTAACGGAATCCACTATACTATCATGGTAGTAATGCAGGTGATCCGAACCACCGACATACATCGTGTCCAAATAAAGAGGCTCCTCAACCACTGCGGTATCTGGAGCCTCATAAACACAAAAATAATCCGGTTTAAAGGTAATAGTTTTCGTGCAAGTAAGTGCTATGTTGACACATGCAATTATTATTATGAGTGTAAGTATTTTTTTCATTGTTCTCTATAGATTATGTAAAGCGGCAGTGTCATGTCTGATTTATACACTAATATAATAGTATCTGTTGATGAATACAAATGGTACACGATGCACTCCCCTTCAATACTTGCCACGGATCTATACCCATCATCTTGGCACGCACTATCTATCTCCGTAATGGGGATGTCAAAGTACGGGTGCTGAGCCTGGCATTGCCAAGCAAACATACACACAGCAATAATTATTAAGCGAATCACCGCTATTTAGCTTTTTGTATCCCTCCTGTTGACTGAATGCCAGTTGTAGGCTTTGAGGATCCAGAGCTCTTGCCAGAACCACTGTTACTGGACTTACCGCTGCCGAATGAGTCTCCAGGACCTTCAATAATATAATCAGAGAAGTTCATCAGCCTCAACGCCACCTCGCGAGGGTCTTCGACACTATCAAGCTTTTTTATATTTTCATAGAACCTATGCATGTTGCCGACTGGAAGGCGTAAAAATACTTCCGCAAGTTCTAAGTAAAACTTATTCATCCATTTATCTCTTTTGCCGCTATCAGGACTTGACATCTGAGCCCACTTGTATAGATTTGCCAATCTATTCATACGGCTATAGGGAACAAGTCCGGTCTGATTCCCTGCGTAAGATTTATTTTGATACATATCAGCCGCACCCATAACCAGGTCACCAATAATAAACAATGCATTGATGTTACCAAGGAGTATTGCGCGTTTTAAATCATCCTCATCACCCTCTCTTCTGTCTCTAAATATCCCAGGCAGACCTATAGTTACATATTGGAACGCAAGTGGCATGAAAACGTGGTACTGAACAAACTGTCGGAACCCATCTACAACTTGCTCGCCGCTCTGTCGTATTTGCTTTGTATCTCCAACGCCCGCCTTCTTAGCCTTATAGGCTAAATACATATCTCTCATCCCTCTTCGCATTTTACGTAGACCAGAAAGCTCTTTTCTGAAATACTGCTTTGGAGTTGTTAGGAACATATTTAAACTACGCATTAAAGAGTTTGAGCTTTGAAAGTAATCTCTATCCTGGAGATCCATTGACTGCTGAGTGCTTTTAGTATCTCGCTCAAACTTCCTGATCGCGTAGTCAATCACCTCTTGCTCAGTAGCCTGAGGGTTTCGCTTCTTGTACTGATCTTTGTAGTACGCATAGTTAGGCATACCTCCAAGAAAGATGGCCCCAATATCACCCATACGCCCGAAGACCATCAACGCATTAGCGAAGTAATTCTTTGTTGCTCTTGGTATAGCATCAACAACCTGATCACCACTGAACGCCTCAATCTTCCTCCTGAAATCATCGGTAACTCGATCCTGAACATATACTGAGTTCTTGCGTATCTCATTAAAGTTCTTCAGCATGGACGCCTTGTCTTTAAACATATACTTTAAATAGTTCGTATACCCTATATCGTTGGCATATGTTGGAGCAGATAACATCTGCTTAAGGGCGATCGTGGGACTAAGACCAAGCTTAGCATTAATAAATCCTTTATTAATCCAGTTAACAAAATCATTTGTCTTACCACTTTGAATGCCACGAGCAGCTACATTTTTTATAGAGTGATCAATCATATCCAAAGTTGCTTTACCATTTCTTAGGGAGGTGATTGACCTTCTGATTAAGGGATTGCTGAATAGCTTATTGATATCCCTAAGCTGAGATCCGTAAGCAGCAAACCATTCCATGTCCTCCAGGTACGTATACAGGTTGTTAAACATGTCCTGCCGCTTTATTGCCTCGCTATTAGCGCGCCTATCCTTAGTAGACGCGGCGTTTACAACACCATTTTTTACGGCGTCATTACCAAGGAGGTCAAGCGCACTATAAGTTTTATTCTCTCTGTATATTCTACCAGCGTAGTATTGATTCCAAGGCATATTGGTTCGGTATATATCCTTGTATGTCGCGTTGTAGTCATCATACCTTGAAGGGAAAAAATCCTCAACCATCCAGTTACTAAAATCCAACAACCTCTGGTCTATGCCTCGCTCTTTTATTGGCACTTTCTTTCCGGTGACAGGGTCAATAGCCACACCTTCAACCATCTGCTTCATTATGTTAGCGTGGTCAGGGCCGAAGTATATGTTATCTGGGTTAGCAAAAGATGGTATGTTAGCAGGATCCTGGTACTGCTGATAAAAATAAGCTATCTCATTTGCGCTCATCTTAATTCTCTCCTCACCTAAAACTTTTTTGAGATTGTAGTAATTTGCTATCGTCCTGTTACGATCGTATTTTTCCTGCGCCTTCTTGGCTCTCTCAACGTTCTTATATATATGTGTGTTCTTTTTTATCGTCCCCCTCTTCATTGCCTTCTTCCACTTCTTACCAAAGGTCTCTTTTATTTTTGCGGTAAGAACCTTTTGGTTTTGTAGCTGTCTTTTCTTATAGGTTCGACTTGAATCATTGATCTTTTCATAAACCAATTCATCTGGCAATGCTTCTATCAGGGCTCCAGGAGCTTCAGATATTATATCCATTAAACCCTCCAACGACTCTCCATATCTCAAGAAAGTTTTAATACCTCGAATAGTGGTGTTAATGTATTTTTTCATTCCCTTATCAAGTTCTTTCTCCTGGGCAAGCCTGTCCATTCTACCTTGAGCCTCTTGAGCTTCCTTCTTGTAGTTCTCGCTATTAGGGTCAAGCTCTATGCCGGTAATCGCCTTGTAGACCTTAACAAACTCAGACTTATACTTCTCGTGAGCTTTCTTTATCTGGTTTTTAAAAGTTTGCTTACCGCCATCAAGCGTTTCTGAAAGTATTTGATTAGCCCTTTCAAGTTGAGTAACCTTTATGGGGTTGTTGTTTTCAGATAGCTTAGACTCGTTAATGGCCATAGCGGCAAGAAGATCAACAATTTCATTGGACTGCTCTTCGGTAGGATTGAGCTCCCGACTCAGCTCCCCAATCCTTTTATTCAGCTTTTCATTTTGTTCAACAACATCCTTTGCTGTGGCCTCAGGTCCAACAATAAGGTTGTCTCTTATATTTGCTATCCTGTCCGCTGTTTCAGAATCAATCTTAACACCCTTCCTTCTGCCGTTAGCAGTAACTTCGTACTTGCCGTTTAGTATGTTGTCTATCTCTGACTCCAGGTAAGCAACCTGCTTCTCAGTCACGAATGACTCAACCTCACCGATCATTCGATCAAGGTTAATCTTATTTACATCGGATATCTTTCTGACCATGTCAAGAACATCCTTACGAGTGTACACATCCCTTGGTAGTGTCTCACGCATAAAGTTTCTAAGCTTACGCTTGATCTGCTGCAGATCCCTTGCCCCTTTCTCTCTGTTTCTGATAGCCTTCTTGAGATCACGCATTCGCTGCGCCATATTCCTCTTGGCCTTTAACCCAAGGGCATCCTTCACATCAACCATCATTTTAGCCTGAGTGGTTGATGGAGCTTTTCTATTCTTGTCAGCCTGCTCAATGTACTCAGGCTGTTTCTCGAGGAAGTCCTGGACCATCTCCAGCCTCTTCATGACTGGCACGTTATCCTTCTTGAGCTTATCTACATACTTCTTTAACCTGTCAAATAGCTTGAAGCCATCATTTATTCCTACATCTAAAAAGCTTGCCGGTATTTCATTAAACGGACCAAGCTCGGCTTCTGTAATTCTCTTGGCATCCTTGACAGCCAAGCCCATGGTGTTAACCAGGTAGTCCTGTATCTGGCTTAACGTGAAGTTATTTCTTTTGCCGAAGTTAACTACGTCAGCGGCGTTAGCCCTCTTCGGTAGTTGTTGGGTTCTTATGCCATCCCGCTGGCTTCGTACATCTCCTTTACTATCCCCTTCTCTTCCTCGTTCAGTACGTGATCGCTCATCACTTCGCTCATCTCTACGTACTCCTCGAATGTCGGATTCCGCTTCAATATCCCTTGTAACATCTGAAAGAAGAGATCCTGCCCAAGAGGGGTCTTGGATACCTCCTGCTCTGTCAACTGCTTGTTTTCTTGCTTCATCTATACTTATTTTTCCTTGTGCATAATTACTAAATATATTTCGAACATCATTGACATTCTTCTTGCTATTCTTAAATGAGTCCGTAAATAGACCCCTGACGGCCTCCCATGTAACGCTCTGCATCTGCCTCGGCAATAGGCCCGTTCTCTTTGCTGCATCCGCGTAAGCATCTGCGTAAGCATAGTAGAGACCACTAACCCCCGCAGCATTTGAGCTTGATACCGGTCCCTGGCCAAAGTTTTGAGCTACCTCAACAGAGTTGCCGCTCAAAGGGAGCAATGTAGCTGCGGCAACAGCATGAGTGTCCATTGTAACCTCTCCTTCCTCTGACATAGGATCTACTATATTGTCATAGAAGTTTCTAATCTTATGAGCCGTCCCAAGCTGAGTGGATATACTCTCAGGAGACCCATTTAGGTATATAGCAACAGCCTTACCTATCTCTACGTAGCTACCCCAAGCTACCTTGGCGTTGGTTCCGTCATTCTTCTTAGCAATACCCACTCGCTCACCATCGGGACTTACTATCTGGTAATCCTTCTGTCCGGTTATTTCTTGAGTTGTTCTTAAGACATAAGGCTGATATTTTGGTTCCACATCCTTTAGCCTCTTACCTATAAGCCCTTCCAGTTCAATAATTAATTGTTCGGCATCAGCCTTGTTCTTCTTTCCTTTTTCTGTAAGACGCCCCTTGCCTTTCTTCAACGCCGCCTTAAGACCTCTTTCATTTATCTCCTTTTGGAAATCTAAAGCTTCCTGGGTAAAGACAGGGTTGGTATCGTACTGCTCCAAAACAAGCTCAGCAAGTCGAACATTTTGATACCAATCTTTTTGCGGCGATAATGAAGCCAAGATACCTGAGACCTGCTCCAGAGATACGTTATGCTTTTCAGCTAATCCCTGAGCGATCTGGTTAGCGCCATCATACCACAAAGTAGATATCTCTCTGAACTCATCACCATATAGATCGTGAATGAATACCAGGTTGTCTGACACCTGCTTAACAAAGGTGTCATATATCTCATCTGCTCTTTTAAGTAGAGCTCTACGTTTTGCCGGGCTCATCAGCCTCAACGCCTTCTCAGACTTGGGTATGGGTAGTGGTCTGAATTTTTTCGATCCCTTTACAAGGTCGAGCTCCCTAAGGGCGTTGGCGTTCTTTATAAATGTAAGTGGCGATGCCTCCCTTACCTTGGCCACGGACATGTTGTCCACTCCCTCAACAACCCGCTGCCCATCTACTGATCTTATAGACAAGCCCTTGGGCACCTTAGTACCCGCAACATTTTTGCTTTGAACCTCGGACGGAACAATTTCCTGTGTACGCATTCGGTACGGCAGATTCCACATGGTGCCTCCCTTAGTAATGAAGTACCCGCTCTTTGTCTTGGTTTCTTTCAGTCCATAGCCAAACTGCTCGAGCCTTCTTCTAAGACCCTGTGGGTTGTTCATTGTGCGAGGGAAGAATCCTTTCCTGTTTATGCCATTATCAAGAGCGATCCTTGCAACCTTCTCGTTTACATCATCAACTCGCTGCGTTCGCTGACCAGGTTGAGCCTCTTGGCGTTCAGAAAGCTTTGTTATTTTTACCCCTCTATTACCAAATGTATTATCAGATTCTACCTTTGCAGAGTCACCGAGCGTTTCTTGAACGTAATCAACAAGCTCTTTACCATCAAAACCTTTTTGATATACGTCAACAGTCTCGCCACCCTTTCTTCGCTGAATAATAATACTTTTTTCCTCTGGCCCCTTTGTAAAGTTTTTAGCGCCTGCAACGTCCCCTTTGAACCCCCTGGAACTTATATAAGCAGTTCCATTATCATTAAGATTGTCGAATATATCCTGAACTATAAAGTCGCGAACTTCTCGAGGAACCACATTGACAACGTTTAACGAAACAATAGAATCGTATTTTTTATTGATGTCTTGAGCTTTCGTATACGTGGGCTTATTCTTTCCTTTCCACCTATCTACGTTTATTTCAAATGAGTCGACATCTTTACCTAACACCTCAGACATAGCGTCTGTTCCAAGGCCAAGGCCCGCACCATAATCAAGAACGGTAGAGTCAGGATCTATTTTAGATGCAACCTTTTTGTAGCTACCTGTTGTTGTGGCCACTTGCGTGGTACCAGATGCTTTGCTTAACTCAGTGTTTATTCGCTGCGTTCTTTGATCAGTCTTCCCCTTTGCTTCAGTGGCAGGCGCTGCCTCAGTGGCAGCAGGTGTAGGTTGACCTTGCATACTTTCAAGGTCGGCAAGTGTTTCAGCACTGAGCTCAACCGGACCGAGCACAGCGTCAGGACCTTCAGCCTCTATCCTGTCTGCTAAGTTGACATTTTCACGAGTGTACTTGCCAGGGTTGTTGGCTCTGTCCATGATGTAGTCAATAGCATCCTGCGGAGTTAAGTCAGTGCCAAACCCTTCATTGATACCTTCTATTTCGGCATCTAAGCTTGGCGTGCCCTCATTAGTAAGCAGCCTGTTGACCTGCATAGCCCCTGTGCCCCTTCGAGATCTCTTACCACCCCCCTTAGAAGACCTATAGTTAGGATCACCATATGTATCAAAATCTTTGGCATGAATCTTAGCATTCCCTTTAGGACCTTTGTTTTCCAACTGGTTATGCAACAGTAGGAAAATTCCAGACGGAAGATCATTTTGTATCATATCGGAACGCTCCCTCTCGGCCTGCGTATAGGCGTCCATCTCCCTTCTGTCCCGATCTTTTTGTCTTTGCTCTTCTATCTCACGCTCAAAGAAAATTTCCATTGGAGGAGCCTCCTGATCCATGTCTATAGCAGATAATTCTTCAATGGTCCGTTGGTCTTTGGCCGCACCCTCAGTATCCTTGGCTTCTTCTCTAATGGTTTTTCTCCTTACCATTAGGTCGATAAGATCGGACTTAGTCTTCTCCGTATTTACTCCTTCATTATAAGCAGTTAGTATTACTTCGTTTATATCCGCCTCGTTCATTTTTCGCTGCTCGGCTCTTTCGATACCGGCAACCTCAGCCTCCTCAATAAGCTGACCTCTTGCAACCTTTCCAGATACGGTGTTTAATAAGTCAATAACATCAGCATCCGCCTTGCCAGCAATGTCCATATCTATACCAATAAGATCGATAATCTTCTGGATAAATCTTCGAACAATACCCCTTTGTGCAGGCTCCAGGTTAACATAGTTTTCCGATAACACACCAAGCAACTCGGCAAGCGCCTCCTCGTTTTGAACCGTATCCTCGTTAAACTGATTTATGTAATTTGCAAGTTCTGTTTTCTGTTCAACAGTTAGCTTCTTTGATTTATTGATCGCCTTACCAATAGCCTTAGCCATATTAGCGGTAGCTACTTGTATCTTAGAATCTGTGCCGAGCTTCTCTCTAAGCAGCGCGTGAAAGACTTCGTGGCCTATACTGCTCCCTTTTGCTCGAGGCATGTTAACGTGTATAGTGTTGGCGCCTGCATCGTATACCGCCCTTGAATTTGAACTACCGGTGGACTGGCTATATGTATTGTTATTTCTATGCAATACAATTTTTACATTAGGCGCAACTTTCTTGATCGCATTCACCGCTTTCTTAGCCCTTTCCATAATCATCGACTCATGGGAGTCCTGATCCTGCTCTATGTTATCCTCGGCAAACTGATCGGACTCGTAGTACGTGTCCTTACTGTCTTGATCCGCAATGCTTAAGTTGTCACTCACTTTCCGCTCAACAACTGTAACCTCCTCCGTTTCTGGAGTGGCTTCCTCAGCTACCGTCTCTTTTGTCTCAACAGACGTAACCTCCATACCTGCGTCATCGATCATCTGTTGCAGATCCTTGGACGCCTCAGTATCCACCTCAGCTTCAGCCTCTGCTGTTGCCTCAGCATCTGCCTGTGCCTCGGCCTCAACATCTACTCCGGTAGCCGGCGTTTCTTGAGTAGACACAAGCTCAATAGGCTTAGATTCGTCAAACAACCCCTTATATACAGACTCCGGACTTATGTCTCCCTTAGCCGATGCAACAACCTGAGATCGCTCTCCTTCCTCAAGAATGAGTCGAGCCTCGACAACACCCTCCTCTGTCGTTGTCACCTCAACCTGCCTCTTGTTGCCGTCCTTATCTACCCCTTCGTAAATATTGACAACCTCACCTACTGGTGTAGTCTTTTCAGCTGGCTTAGCTTTATCTAAGATCGCCTCTATCTCGGCGTCCAGCTGCTTAACCCTTCTCTTGCCGGCCGTTGTTTCATTGCCCTGTAGTTTTCTTTTTTCTTTCTCAAGTTCAACCATCTTGGCAGCGTCAGCCTCGTCTGTTACGCCTGCCTGCTGCACATCTCTTTTTATTATAGCGTTTTGCTTTACTTCTTGTTTAGCGTCAGAAACCAATTTAGATAGCGCATTATCATTCTCTATGTTAACTTTAATGGCAGCAATGGTCTGCGGGTCATTATCATCTAATATCTCAAATATATCGGCACGAGTTGCTTTGCCTCCATTAACCTCATATTTGGCCGCTTTGCTTGCCTCATAAGCACCTAAGCCCAAAGAGGTTGGCGCTCCTGCTGTACCAGCTATCATCTCAAGGAATATCTCCTTCCCCTCAACATCCTGCCCAGCAGCTTTCTGTCCTACGAACTCCCCAAATCCTTCACCTGCAGCCTCAAGTCCAGCAGAAGTAGTACCGGCAGCAAGCTTAGATCCCGTTCTACCCAACTGCCTTGTGGCCCCTTTGGTTAGAAGGCTGCTGGCCGCCTTGGTCGAACCAATCTTAGTAAACGCATTAATAGTACCTATGGCCACACCTCTCCTAAGCGCTTTGCGCTTAATTGATTTAAGATTGTCCTCATTATTTAATACGGTTCTTAGATTGTCAACACTTAACTCCAAGCTCTCTTTTTCGAGCTCTTCATTTATCAACTGCTGCATTGTCATTGTTTTCTCAGTGCTCAATCCAGCCATAAACGTCGCCCCCGACAAAAATGCTGTAGGTACTGTTACTATTTCCTCTGGCAAGAACGCCTGAGGACCCATCTGACCCAGCACTGCCGCCCCCTCCGCCGCAACAATACCTCCCGCTAAAGCTTGTTTTGCCGTCGAAGGATTAAACATTCTGGCAAAAGAGTTTGCCATCAACTGAGGCGCTATCTGCCCACGACCTTTTATAAATGCGCCCAAGTAAGCTAAAGGGCCACCTCCAAAATCTTCTACATCTTTTTCAAATTGACGCATCTCGTCACTAACCCCATAGGTCTGTTGAGCCGATACGGCATTTACATATTTTTCCAGATCAGCATCACTGATGTTAGCTCCCTGCTGATACAACTTTTCCGTCATGGGTATCGACTTCCCTTCCTGGTAGCCTTTGAATAAATCTCTATATATATCGCCGAAAAAGTCGGCATTAAGGGGTCCGAGTATAGGGGTGTTTTTACCTGCAAACCGCTCAATCCAAGTGTCTTTTTCTACATTCTGAGGCATGGATACCGAAATCTCTGGACCATTAACTCCGAATGGGTTAGTACTCTTAATCGCTGAGACTGGCACAGCCTGCGCTTCCTGAACAACTTCCTCCTGAACCTCGGGAGCTACACTATCTGTCGGGAGAGGTGAAGTACCCAAGGTACCAGGATCCTCTTGAACCTGTGTAACTGATGCCGATACTTCTTCTTGAGCAGTAGGCTCGCCATCTTTTTTTTTTACGTTCCAGAGTGAACTAAACGCCTCAAAGTCTTCAGGGACAAATAGTTTTCTTTCAACACCTAATTCAAATAGCGCTTTTTGCTGACGCTCATTAGCCTTCTCCCATTTTTTAAATGGCGTTGCCTTCTCGTCAATAAGACCCGCCTCCACATATAGGTCAAATATTTTTTTTGATTTACTATCTGCTGCCATATTTAAAATATTATTCTTCTCCTAAAATAGTACTACCCGGCGCACTTCCCTTCGCACTTTCGGCCGCCTGTTTAATCATATTTTTTAGTGTACCATTTACCATTTGAGCGTTTGTCTTATGCGTGGGGCCAGTTTTATATCTCATCGTTTCTGCACCCTGGATTTCAATGTATAGATACTCCTGACCATTGCTTAATGTTTGGTAAGAAATGTCATAATTATCTCCTACTGCATCAGCAAGCCCTGGCTCTGTATTTAATACAGTTTGTATAACATTTTCTAACCCTGTAACTACATTGTTTTTATTTTTACCCAAATCAATATTTGTTGTCATGCTACCAGGAGTACCAAGCGCATCAGCTGTAAAGTCACGCATTCTAAGATTTTGTGCGTCTGCGCCAGTGCCCGTCTGCGCCAGAGATTTATTAAAGTCAGGAACATTTATTTCATAAGTCTGTGTAGGAGCAGTGTAAGATATGGCGTCTAATGTAAAGTCCGACCCAATCGCCCCGCGATCTCTCCTGGCATCTGCATACACTACGGTAGTAGTATTAATACTGTTGAAAAATTCCGATGCAGCATCTTCTGTTGTTTTACCTCCAGCAGAGCTTATTGTTTTATCTGCAAGCCCTTCCCTACTGATTACAACATCTACCGTTCCATCGTTATTAATCTTCTTCTCTATAGACGTTACTCGTGCCGCCTGATCACCCTTACCTGGATTTCTATTTAATAGATCTACCAAGCTGGCCGCATTGGCTTCTGACGTTGCGGCATCTCCAGTCAGGATTCCGTCTACCAATGTTAAATATTGTTCTGACGAAGCCTCCGCATAGTCTTGACCCGCTGTATATTGATTGACATACGATGGAGTAGGAGCAACACCCTTAACATTGGTTATCTTGCTGTCTAACTGACGCTCAATAATCTGTCTACCCAAGTCCCTCATGTCGGCCTCCGATTGCTCAGTAAACTTATAGCCCATTAGCCCCGATCCGTCTACATTATTGATCATAAGAATCTTACCTTCCTCCTCAGCTTCCTTGGGGTCAAATGTATAATCATCCTCAGTATATCCTTTTGCTTTCAGCATACTATTTTTTTGCTGATCGGTAGTGATAAGCTCTGTTATCATGGAGTTAATGAGATCTTCATTTGTTTTCCCTTCATAAGATAAATTCCTAAAATCTTCCAAGGAAGTAACCTTTTGATTATTAAGAAAACTTGAAGTTATAAATGAGCCAAGAGTATCCACAATATCTTGAGCAGACTCATTAGGATTAACATATGTGCTCTTGTGGTTAGTATACCCTTTCATTGAGGTAATAGGTACAACATTTGCTGGGTTGGAAGCATCAACAGGAAGCTCATTCCCCTCTTCATCATACCGCTTCTTAATCAAGTTCATAGTGCCGTTTGGCTGAAATACAATATCTATATTTTGCATAGACCCAAAACCAGTAAGAGACATGTTGGCTGCTATCTCGTCAGGGTTGGCCAAACCCTCATCAATGCGTTTCTGACCCTCCACAAAGTGCTCCTCAAAACCATCCATAACACCTTTAAGGGCAGTGAAATTATCTTGAACACGCTGCTCTGTTTTCTTGTAATCCTTAAGCTTTATCTGACCATTTTCAAGCAACTGGAAATCAGTACTTAAAACCTGACTCGCATCATATGCGGCTCCCTGTATTAAGGTGTTAGCCGTCTCATGAGAAAGCTTGTCCGTACTCTCAATCTCATTTATTAGTTGTCTGTTTGCATCGCTCGTTTCCTGTCGAGTCTTTTCGCGTTCATCACGAATCTTTGAAAGATCATCGTTTAAGGTCTTAGTAAGAGTGGCCCAATCAACCTGTGTCTTGGACACATCCCTGGCCTGCCTATATACATACAGATTCGGATCTAACGTCTGATTATTTATTTTAAGGTCTCTTGCCATAATTAGTATTTTCTACGGGATCTAAAACCTGAACCTGGAGGTGTAGGTAGTACGAATTGATCCGACCCGGGTTGAATTAGTCCACGACTTTCCAAATTTTCAAAAATACTTTTGGCCCCTGAAGCAAGACCTCCTGCCGATCTAACTGCTGACCCTATCGATCCCAAAACACCTCCTGATGCACCTCCTGATGCACCTCCTGATGCACCTCCTGATGCACCTCCTGATGCACCTCCAGCCGCCTTTCCTGCACCCAATTTAGCAAAGGGATCAATAGCATCGCCCAGCGCTGTAGCTGTGGTAGTTAATCCCTTAAATCCTTGTCCTATCATTTGCTGTCTTGCTTGCTCAGCTTCGTAAGCACGCTGATCAGCCATCTCCGCCTGCGCTACGTCAAGAGCAATGTTCTGCTGTTTGATAGCTGCGTCTTCATCGGCTTTCATTTTATCCAGGTTAAACATCTCGTCAGCCATAGCGGTACGAGTAGCAGCAGCCTCCTGTGTCTGCTGAGCGCCGACCTTTCCAACTGCTCCTATGAGGGCCCTTGAGTCGGCATCCTGCAAGGCTGTTAGTGCCTGCATATCCGACTGCAGCTGCGCCTCATACTCCTGCTCGTAAGCCTCCATTGGTATGGATAGCTCTTCATAAACCTTTTGATTGGCCCTTCTTCGAGCATCAGCTATAGACTTTTTAGCTTCTCGCTCTGCTGCCTGTGCGGCCTTATTTTTCTTTGCGGCTCCTACAAAGCCGCCTATTGAGGACGCCAGCCCTCCTGCCACACCTACAACTGCTGATGTTATCGCTGCCATATTATATAACTTTTATCATTTCGCTTGAATATGAGTCTCCCTGCATGAATCCCATCTTAATATACGTATCAATAAGAGGTTGGTGCTTGATAAGTGCATATATAAATTTATTGTCCAACTTTTTAGCTTCTTTTGATATTGTATCTATTAACAATTCTAACGCCCCTTTTCTTTTCGTCTTCCCCTTGTACTCAATATTTGATATGATCCAATCGCACCATACCGTCCTTGAGTTGGTGGTATACATAAACCCGGCACATACAGGTATATCGCCGTCATAGACTATGTATCCTCCTGTTCCATCCTCTGGCAGAAAATCTTTAACCGGTGGCACCCACTTCCAGTCCTCCCACCAGCCACACAAGATATTCTCATAATCACCTTCTTGTAGTGGTCGTATATTGAATTGCATTTACGCAAAGATAGTAAAAACTATGGATAGCTCTGCATGATACTACTACCAACTGCAAATAGCTCTATTGGTTTAGTGTTAGTATTCTCCAGAGTAAACTGCATAAAGTAACCTCGAGCGCCATGTGACTCAGCCACAGGATCTTTCAATAAGAATATAAAATCACCTGCCGCCGGTATAGTTCCCGCCGTAAGCAGTACAGGCTCAGGCACCGTAGTGTCTACGGTAATGGTGTTAGTGGTCTGATCAACCGCAGTAACTTGTCCAGTGTACACTGAAGAAGTGGTGGCGTATATGTAATCACCCACGCTGATGATGCTACCCACAGAGTTAGCAAAGGTTATGGTAGTAGCCGCAGCAACACCCCCAACAGCGGTGCAAGAAGCAATACCATTTACACTTCGAGACTTGAAGTTTTTCGTTCCCTCATTCTCTCTTAAAAAAGTAAACCACTCACCTTCCTTCTGTACGAAGTAGGTGGACAACATTGATCCGCTGCCAAGATCAGTAAACAAGCTTGTGCACCCCCACCTATCATCACTTTCGTAAGACATTGTTTTAAATAGCTTGATCGTCTTAGGCTCAATATTTATTACGCTCGTGATAGTTGAGTTGAACTGTACACCATAGTAGTTGTTTCGAGTTTCGTTTGTGTTATGTCGATATAGTTTACCTTGGTTCCAGCTATAGAAAAAACCATTCATCCCTATCATGAAGTCAGGGAGAAAAGAATAGAACGAAGGCCATCCTTCGACTCCCTCATCATATGATACTGTTATTGCGTTTGCCATAATTTATTTTAACAAGTTCCTGTACAAGTGGTTACTGCTGTTACAATGCCATCGGCGTTTACCGTTACACATTTTGATCCTCCTGCAAAAACAGGGAAGGTGCCGGCCGGATGTTGAGTAACACCGTTTACATCAGAGAAGGCCCAGTCATTAACGGAGATGCTTGTTGATATACCTGTAGCATTGCCTACATGGGCAGTGTACATAACGGATGAGTAAACTCCACAACCTCCCCCAATCGGACCAGCAGCAAATAAGTTCAATGATATTGGGCAGTTAACCGTGATACCGGGCTTGCCGCTACAAGGAGACTCAATGACAAATGTTGCTGTGCTTGGTGTTGCATTGGGTTTTGGTATAACCATTACGCAGAAACCAGGGTCAGCGGTGGTAAGGCTTGTGCCCCCTGCGGCGTTATTGGTATAAGGTCCTAATGTTGCGGAGACTGATTCAGACTCAAAAGTATTGGTAGAGGTTTGCCAATTGTACTCGGTTACGCTATAAGCAACAGTATTGCTACCCGTAGCATTGTCAATTGGAGAAGTGCATGCCGCACCTGCAGCTATAGTACCCACAACGCCCTGCAAATAACCCTCAGTAGACGATGAATATTCAGATGCCGATACACCGCCATACGTCCAGGTACATTTAGCCGGTCCTGGACCAGGTTGGAATCGAACCAAAACGGCACCAGTAGATGTTCCAATATCATAAGTAAAGTTGTACTTACCTTGGCCAAAGACTATACCCGGTATTTGATTGCCGCAGCTTACTGTGCAAGTATCACAAATTGTTTGCTGAAGTAGAACTCCGCCAACCTTTTGCCTGTAGTACCCTGCCGTTCCGTAGAATCCATCAGGCGCAGGATTAGTTAGCGCGGCATCCAACCACACGTTTGTGGCAGTAGCGAAGGTTAGTCCATCATAATAAAAAGACGTTGGTAATGGCATAATTTAATTGTTTAACAAGTTCCTGAATTTATTACTATTCCAAGTGCGCCTATCTCCACCCAGTTTTTGGGGTTGGCCGTAGCAGGAGCTGTAGGGTCCACCACATAAAATCCTGCCGTTGGGTATACATCCACGCTACAGTTGGTATTTGCATACACGGTATCGCCCAACACCGGTATTGAGCTGTTGCTTGTAAACGCATACTGCTGAGCACCAAAGCTATCTGTATTCATTGCACAAGCTTGGTTTTGAGTAAACTCTGAGGGGCTAAAGAACGCTGTATTGCAATCCTCGGTACAGTCGCAGCACACATCATCGGCGCTTGTTGCACTGTAGCAAAGCTTGTTGTATATAATATCGCGCAGATCCCACACTAAGTATAGGTATTGATTACCTATAGGTATATTAAACGCAGTAGCCGTAGCCTCAAATATATTTGTGGATGGATTGACTATTGGAGTTACATCAGTGGCAGTTGCCAGTAAAGAAGTGATGTCTGATGCAGTGTTTTGATAAAGCACATTGCTTGATAAAATCTTAAACTTGTTTGTAGCCAAGTTAAAATTAAAATTGTCAAGACTAATCTTGTTTGTTCGCAATGTTATATCTACCCCGCTATAAGGGAAACCACCGACAGACCGAATACCTGTTTGAGACGAATAGAACGAACTAAATGTATTACTCAATGCAACAGCATTTTGCAAGACAGGGCTAAATGTCAATCCGTCATTCCACTCATACTCTATGTGTATGTCCTGACCATTGCTGTTATTTGTGTTAGCCACCACCTGTACTACCGTAAGTTCTTCCTCTGGAGGACAGCTTACGGATAGACTGTAAGAAGCCTGTCTCGAAACAGGAGTAATAGTTACTGTCGCTGTTTCAGGACTTGCCGCTGACTTGTTAAAGCTAAATGATCCCACACCATTAACAGCCCCTGAAGTAAATGTAGTGCCATTCCAAACCACATCGATTATAATAGGCCCAGCAGACACTCCGTATCCTATGCTAACCTGACCTATAACATTACTTAGTGTAGCAGTATAAGTAAAAGTATCGCCGTTGTTCACTTGATCTATTCGCTGACCACAAGGTATCTCCACAGGATTCAGCGGTACCTTAATGTTGTTGCTACTTAGAACATACTCATCCATATACGGATCGTATCCTCCAAGCTTCTGTGTGGTTATCTGATCGTTAAATTGACTTCTGAAATAAGATCGCATTCCCTGATCGGATATCACGTTCAAAGCATCACTTCCCTGACTACCTCCCTTAAGATGTAGAACAGCGCCCCTTTTACTATCAGTAAAGAACATTGATGACCCCCAGAAAACGAAGCTCTCAGGGTTAAAACTAATACCGTAATCTTCAGTTCGAGCGATCTGCGTTCCCAATACCTCAGGCACAGAAATAATTGCTCCTCCACCAGTAGAGTCAGATATTACATTCTTGTTTGACAACACATATGATATCTTATCCTCTTGGAGAACAAGGATATCTGTCTGTCGAGCATATAGCTTCATTATAGGACCGAACCTCACCTCAAGGTCCTTGAAGTTGGCCAGACCCAGGTTGAACTCGTTGAGGTTGTTTACGTTGGTCGAGTCGCTATATACACCACTATAGCTCATGCCGGCAAATCGATGTGCCTGCTTATAGTCTTGATTGGATACGGCCAACACTCGGTTACCAAGATTGAAACTCTTTCCGTCTATTCTGTCCTGTATCCTAAAGCTTTCACATCCATTACCAAACGTATAGCAGTTGGCGAAATCCAAAACTGTGGTAAGTGGATTGGTCGATGTCTGGTCAATACTGCCCGATGCAGGAACCTCAGAGTTAGATCCAGGAATAAACTCTCTCTTCGCTCTATGGTAATTTAAACCAGTCCCCGGATCAGTGTATATGTCTAATAAGTTAGACGCATCAAAGAACAGGTTAGGGTCAGCTTCGAGTGGCTCAGTCTCAAATAAGAATAAACCATCAGCTCTTGTAATATCAACCTCCAGTCTAACTTTTGGCTTCCCTCCTCCAGCACCAAAGCACCCAGGGATCGATCCGTTGTTGCACAGAAACTGCTGAATGTTAGGGGCCACACCTGTTTGCCTTACAGCTATTTTAATATCAAAGCATGTTGACGGCAATGGGGATGACGTGTATAACGTAGGATCAAAATGTATATCAAGGTTATCATTAACATCAGCATTCGCAGCTATCATTGATCCTTGCAAATCATCCCCTATAGCCCAATCATAAAAATTAGCATAATCTATGCTTGCCGTGTATGTCCGATCAAACAGAAGTTCTAAGTTATCGCACCCACCGGTCCCAGGATTATTGTTGCCACCCCTGGTGTTTCGCACTCGTATTCTAACGCGAGATCCTGCAGGGATATCTATAGCGTTACCTGATGATGGATCATTAAGGCTCACATTAGTTACCTGCGTATCACCACAGTCACTTGTTCGCTTACCTTGTTTGGTTTCTTTTTCTCTAAGGTTTATCAGGCCGTTTGTGTCCACTGACCATCCAGATGGCTTTAGTTTTATGTAGAGCCCAGGCAAGCTATCCGTAGTAATTTGATCACTAAAGCAAGCTTGCTTATCAAGAACCTCGGCCTGCTCAAAGGTGGTTACAGGACCACTCGCATCCATCTTTACTGTAAGAATATCTCCTACTGACACTAACGCCTGGCTATCCCCCTCAAGCTTAAACCAATAGCTACTCGGATCAGGGACAAAAGATTCAGGCACATTGTCATCTTGATTCTCTCCTTGCTGATAGAATATATAACTGAACACGGTGTTATACGCGCCCTCACTTGGCTTACACACAAACTTGTAATGCTTAGCCCAATGTGGTGCTACGCTCTGTAGGTTGACTTTTATTTTATTCTTGCTTACAGAAGTAGTTGGAGGGAAGAATATCGTATTGGTATCACTAACCTGAACCGTGGAAGCTCTACCATACTCATCCATATACACAACGCCTACCTCATAATCTCTATTGCTATGCAAGCTTAGAGTATTCGATGTAGTAAGGAAAGATGCGTAGGTTGCAGCTGCGTTAAACGTATAGTAATTATACTGAATGCTTTTATCTCCACCAGACGGGTTCTCATAGTAATATTGCGCCGCAGGTAGCTGAACCTTAAATCCATTGGTGGTGGCCGTTATCTTGACCGGCTGCTGCTGGCATATTGAAATAGTCGGCGGGAACGCACCAATAGGGTTGGGGCACGTACCATCAATTGCTGAGTTAACAAACACCATGCTTGTGCTCGGGTATGGTGTTTGAACTTGAGCATTGAACTTGTCAGTTAAAGTGCCGCCCTGGTCTGTTGTATTAATTGGTAGTATAGGCTGCATGTTAGCTATAGTACCAAAAGCCTCCTGAAACTCAAGCGAAGATGTAAGAGCGTTTATAGATGTATAATCTGTAGGACACGTAAAGTTCAGTGTTAAGAAGAATGGAGAGTCAGCCAAGAATGGTGTAGCTGGGATCTGCGATCCTCCATTATTATTCTGGAAAGAGTTGTTAACCGAGAACCTAAAAGTAAGTTGACTCCCTGCGGGTATTGTAGGGTTAGTAGCTGTCAAAGCACTAAGATCAAACTCTATCTCGCCATCCGGTAGTGACACAATATTGGAAGGATTCTCAATAGACCAGTTTGCATTGGCCGTGGTAGGCGTAGGAAAAAACTCGCCACCCACTTCAGCAGTCAGCGACTCAAGATCATATCGAATATCAATAATAGATCCGCCGTCTGTTCGTCTTATATCATACTGCTCTACGTAGTTGCCATACATCAACCTGTTACCCTGCAGCGTCTGTGCCTTGGCACGAAGAGGTACATTATCATAAAGCCTTAGAAGCTCATCATCTGGAAGCAGAGAATATATCTCGCTGTTCGCAAATCTATGAGTATAGAAACTATCATCAGACCATCCAAAGTCACTCTTGTTAAATCTTTTTATTACGTATATAGCATTTGATCCGCTTTCTTTATATAGAAGCTGAACCTCTTTAACTCTTTTAGAGCCAGTAGAAAAAGTAACATCAGCCGCGTTAAAGCGATTGATCATGCTATCATTATTGTAGTTCTGAAAACTAAACCTAAAATCAGAGGGTTGAAACGCAGGATTAGTAAACAATGATATCGCACTGTAACCTCCATCTAAATATCTATACCGATAAGCAAATGAAATAAAACGATACTCCATGTAGTTTTCCCGACCTGGCACATCGATTAGATCCACGTAAGGTGTCCCTAATGGATCAGTCGTGGCCGTAGGATCTTCAAATCCAGGGATCTTGAGAATAACACTAATGTCCTCTTCCTCCAATGGATCCGTAGGGTCAGTATCTACATTGTAGTTTCTCTTTACGTTTATATATCGCGGAGGGTTTTTATCGTCTGTGAAGTACAGGTACTCGTCTATCTTATCTACTCCCGTAATTAAAAATGCAGGATCAAAGTTTAGCACGGTCTCACTGATCACATGGTATAGTAAAGTGCTGGTGCTGGTTTCAAAAGAAAGTATTAAGTCAACTTTTCCAGATGCGGAAGACGTGTTCTCCGGGTCATGTACAAACCAATATATAGTCTCTCTCATTCCATCCTGGAACGCACCTATGCATCGAGCAGAAGCGGACAATGGATTGCCCAAGTACTCTACGCTTGGCGTAAGAAGAGTGTTCCCTTTTGAGTTCTCTACCGCACCTATCTCAGTGGTTTCAGTAGAACCAAGGCGCACGTTTAATGCGTCTACATATTCTCCAAGTGGAACAAGCCGCTCATCAACAGACTTGTTCATGCGACCCTTAATAAAATTAGTTTGTACTATCATATTACTTTATCCATTTGCCTTGGCCACGCAGATTCATTAGTAGTCTGCCCGGATGCATATTGCTGATTCTTATCTTCGCGTTACGTAATAAAGATGATTTGTCTTTTTGTGCTCGTCTGACCATGTACTCAGGAGCCGCCAATCGATTGTTTAAAAACGCATACTTAATAGCTGCGTAAATATAATCTTCAAAAAGCTTGTTTACGCTTACCTTGGAGTCATCCCCCTTCTCCATGCCATCAGACACATACTCCAATACCACCGACTTACCAGACATCCCTGAGCTAAAGTTAATGACGCCGCCTCTTTTATCAATGCCAAACGTAGGGTTGGAATTTGCAGTTTCAGTGTTGAGGCCAAAGCGAGCGCCTACTGCGTAATCAAAGTACCAGCAATCATCAACGCAATAGCCCAGGGAATTGTTGTAGGGACTGTTGGCGTTCAAGTAAATAGATTTTGATATACCATCTATTCTTTCATTTGTAAGCTGAGACTCAGCAGGTGACAAGACATTCCCATCAATATCAAAAAGAATATTGTAGTTGTTGTCTTGTAGGTATGCGTTACTCCAGTTGGTCTGTATGTTTTCTGTTAATGGGCGTAGGCAACCATTCTCATACAGCGATATACGAACCCAATTTACATAGTCCGGTGGGAATACGTATCTAAGCTGATCATTAACCTGAAGCTGAAGAATCTTTATCTCCTTCATCGCATCATAGTTTAGCTCCTGTATGGCACGCTTAGCAAAGAACACAACCTGGTATCTATTGATGTTGTTTATCAGCTCATTGTTGCCTTGGTACATCAACATAAAGTTATTGACGATATCATCCAAAGAAATATATTGATATGACCCCCAGTTGGTATCCAAAGGCACTACCTGCCCATTCTCGTAATATTGATAATCATTTATATATGACATATGTTAGCTTGTTTGTTGTGTATCGAGTGCTTCCTCGGTTTGAGCAAACTGTACTACCTCAGCCTCTCTAATCTCTACGCCAACATACTGGCATATCTTCATTATAAGCTGTGGCTGATCGGATAGCGGAAGCTCGAAGTCCTGAAAGTCGGACTGCGATGAATCAAATAATGGCTCACCACCAGACAGAGATACAAAAGTCCATTTAGGATCCTTCGGGTATCTAATGTACTGTGAATGCACATCTCCTGCGTTGAGTATTGTTGATGGGTAGACCGTAACAATATTGCCATCCAATACATAGCAAGGAAACTGTTTGGTCGGATAAGTTAAGTTTGAACTTGTAAGATTAAATATCTTTCTCTGTGTAACACGCTCCACCTCGGTGATATTGGTATTGCTGTATATACGATAGTTTTCACCTATAGTAAAAATGTTTGCACTAAGGCCAAGCGTAGAAGTACTTGGTACCGATGTGACGTAAGCCTGTGTAAAGTCAGTTGTGTTAATTACTATTGATCCGATAGGGGGATTGGGTGCCGATGGTGGCTGATCATTAAATGGGTTGGAACCATCAATAAGCTGACTTGCCGATGTTTGAGTTGATGCGCCGCTAAACAATAAGCTTGGGTAGTAGAACACTTTATTTACAAGGTAGTAGTCTGATGGTAGGTTGTATGTATTGGCGTTGTTTTGAGTCAAAAATACCTGCTCAGAAAAACTATCTATAACCTCCTCTAAGCCTTTTACAATATCAGCGTATCCGCTACCCGATGCTTTACGCTCCTGTCGATACTTATCGACCATTATCCACTTGTTATACTGATAGAAGTAATCCTCAAAAATATCAAGCTGCGCCTGCTTGGCATACAGGTTGAAATCCTGAGGTGAGATGTATCCGTAATTGTTTTTGTTGGCGATGGCCAGCACTGTGTTCCTTACGTCATTTATTAGCATGACTATATCTTTTCACAAAGATACACAAAAAAAAGAGGCCCCCATTTTTTGAGGACCTCTTCATTAATGATTGACAATATATGTCCGCGTAGCACTATAAAGGAGATACTTCTGTAACATCTTGTGAAAGTGTTACAGAGATAGTAGGCTCTGTATAGGGCTGAGACCAACACGCAGCTAATGCTGCATTTATTGCATCCACATCGCCTTGAACCATAGCACTCGCTCCAACGACACCAATCCGCTTGCCGGGGTACATTAGAACAACCCTGTCGGGTGTTGATGACGTATCAACTACCGCGTAAATAGTGTCAGCAGATACATAAAACTGCTCTCCTGAAGCTCCTGATAGAATAATATACTTTTCCATGATTAAAAAATTAAGGGGTTGGAGTAACAACCTCCACATTCCCACCGGGAAGAGAAGGTAAATCAAATAAAACTTCTGTCCATTTAGAACCCATTGCATCCTTGAGGACACCCTGAGCCACAGCAACATCAGCAGCGGTGTATGTGGACGTTCCGGCATCGTTTTCCAATTTTACGGCTGCAGTGTCTTCGTAATCAAACCTAATGCCACCTCTATCTATGTAACAACCAATAACGCCACTAAGCTTTACTTGGTCGTTTCTTACAAATGTTCCCCCTGAAGTATACACGGGAACCTTTAAAAACTTGGTCATATAAAAAAATTATGAGTTAAAAAATACAGTACAAAGATAATCATTATTTACTACCGCCCAGAAGCTTCGTAAGACCCTTGTAAACCTCTACACCATCATTGCTCTTTAAGAAGGATGATACCACATGGAAGGGATCCTCTCCGAAAGGAACAGTAAGCATTTTCTTTTTGTTACCAGGGATATTGTAGTACACATCCTTGTTCTTGTTGCGCATCGTTAGAAGTCGCTCCTCGAATAACTGTCTTACCTCGTCCTGGAACCCAAGCTCCGGATCATTGATGACCTCCATAAAGGTTTCGGGTTCGCGCATAGCAAACACCAATATGTCTCTTTTGAGCTCAGCCGTAGACATCTTAGTTGCAGTGGGTCCAATAAGGATTCGAGAGACAGCGATAAGCCTGTCCATTGAAAGCTCTTTAGCTGCGATCTGTGCATTAAGCCTTGACTCCATTTCAGAGTATTCGGTCGAAGCATCTCTTTCTTTATTTACCTCTTCAAATACATAGTCTCTTGAAGGATGATAGTAAAGAAACTCCTGAAGAACCTGATTGGTTTTAGAAACATGCAACATGCCGTCTTCAAATATAATGGGCTCAAGAATAGCATTGCCATCCTGCTGATCCACAAAGGGAGACTTTTGGTTGCGAGCGTATCGAAGTTGTTTATTTTCACCCGTCTCTTCATCAAAGTGTAATAAAGGAGATCTGCGGGTGTGATGAGAAGCCAGCATATATGTTAAAGGCGCTGCATCTTTTTTTAGTCTGTACACTTTATCAGTGTATATTTTTTTTGTTTTCATTAGATTAAAATTAAAATTTTTAAAAAAGGGGAGGGTTACCCCTCCCCGTAATTAATGGTTACGCATTCTGGAATAAGAAGAAGTTGTTTGCACCTAAAGTACATACAGTTCTCTCAGTCAAGAAGTGAACCTCCATCGCGTCTAAAGAAGAAGTTCTTGCTCCACCAGCAGAACCAGTGATCCAAGTTTTGTATCTTCTATCTTCAGTTTCAGAAGCGCGATATCTTACGTGTAAGAATGGACGCTTGGCGTTCTTACCTAAGATTTGATCGTATACAGTTGTAGAACCTGCAGGGACTAAAAGTCCGTTGATAGCTCCACCTGTAAGACCACCTCTCATAGTAGGATCGTTCAAGTATTTCCAATCAGTTTTGTAGAAGTCATAACCTCTGCGGAATCCTGTGAATCCAAGGTTTAATGCCATCTCTTCGTCATTGTCGAATAGACCATAAGAAGTACCACCAGCTCCGTAAGAGTTTTGAGCGGCCAACATATCATCCATGTCGAATCCAAATTGACGATTTAAGAAGATAACATTTTCTTCGATAGAACCTTGCTTGTCAAGTCTTTGAATGATTGCATCAAAGTCTGCCAAAGCAGTTGGGTTACCACCACCGTAAACATTACCTCGCTCACCGACAACATAGAATACCCCTTCAGTACCACCCTGTCCGTCAGTACCAGCAGCGTTACCGAAGTAAATTGCAGCACCAGACGCATTCTCAGCAGGAACAGCCTCTACGAGAGCAGTTTCCATGTAATCCTCAAAGCGCAGACGAGTATCGTGCTCAGACTTTAGGTACCATAGGTATCCGTTAGCTCCGTCCTCAGATGTGATTTCAATCCATCCAATTTGAGCCATGTCAGATCCAGATACAGCGTACTTGTCCTTGATGATGATAGGCTTGTTGTCAAAGATGAAGTCATCAGACTCTAAAGAGTTAGCCATGCCTTCAGTCCCTTTCTTAAATTCAGATCCGTAAATCCAAACAGTACAAGCAACTGCCGGAGCTACAGCTTGACCAGCAGCCTCATAGTAAGAAACAGTGAATGTTCCTAACGCATAGTCTACTGCTGTTACAACAGCTTTGTTGCTCAAGTTTGATGCAGCTGTGTTGTCAGAGATCATTACAGTTTGACCTACACGGATAGCGATTCCACCTTGTCCCGCAGTAGTAGTACCACCTGGGATAGCTGGAGTTAAGTTATCATTAACCGTCCATACCGCGCCAGCATCTGTTCCAGCAGCTGCTGCAGACGTACAGTTAACATACTTAATGTGTAGTCTACCTTGCTCTGCCCATTTAATCATGTCAGAGTTAGTAGGCATTTCGGCACCCACCATTCGTAGGAATGATGAGATTGATCTATTACCATATCTCTCAAACTCTTTTTCATAAGTATCAGGTAGATACTGATTCAAAAAGTTGAAATCGGTAATATAGTTTGATTCCAGAGTTACCCGTTCTGCCGAAGGTATTAGGTTAAACCCTGGGGTTGCATTTACTGCCATAGTTTCTATTTTTTAAAATTTTATAATCGTTTTGCACTCTTAATGCGAAGTCCTCTTCCACTGCTTGTGTCACCCACAGGACGAATACTTAATCCGTTCTTGCTTAGCGACTGAGGTGCCTTGCGAACCATATCAATGTTTTTAGATTTCTTAGTAACATTGTCAATGGCCTCCGCCTTGCCTTGCTCATAAAAAAACTGCGCGAACTTATCGGGATTCATTGCAATAGATATTGCTCTATGATACCCGGCTGCATCCTTCATCATGCCAGTCTCTGAATCCATAAATCCATTAATGAAATTACTGATGTCAGATTGCTTGCTTCGAAGTTCAGCAGCATCGCCCGGCTTATAAGTATAACTCTGATCATTCACAGATACCTCAAAACCTTTGAAGTCCTGTCCAAACACATCCTGTGTTTTTTGAACAAACCAGTCATACCGCTTTTTATTTGCCTCCTCCTGAGTTTTGGATTCCTCCATAAAACTTCTATAACGATCAAATTCCTCCTGTTGCTCCGCAGAACGAGCATCCCCACTTGACTCAAGAGGGACCCTGTATTGTTCTTGTTGCTCCTTTAAGAACTTTTTCGCTTTAGTAAGCTCTCTTTTTTTTGCCAACTTCCGCTTCTTAATATCTTTTTCATCGTCAAAGTCTTCATCGAATCCAAACTTGTCCTCCATGAGGTCACGAATATCATCGTTGTCCAACCCATCCTCTGTCGAAGCATAATAGCTCGTTAGCAAAATATCTTCATCAAGGTCATCGTAGTCTCTCTGTAGCTTTACAAAGTCATCGATTCCCCTGCCAGTTTCCTTTTTATATTTAAAGAACGCTGATACATCTTCTGGTAAGTCTTCGTTTGCTTCTCTCTGAGTAAACAAGTCATCCACCGAGCTGATGTCTTTATCGTACCTGCTCTTGATGTAATCAAGAACATCGGTATCTTCTATTTCTTTTTTAACCTCCTGAATATTTTCAGTAGGTTCCACCTTAGCAACTTCATCCTGCACTACGTCACCTTGTTCGGCTGCGTGCTTCTCTAAAAGTTGTTGCTCTATTTCCTGAGTAGATTTCTCTTCTACTCCTTCCACCACTTTTACTGTAAATTTCTCATTTTCCATTTAATTAAATTTTATGCAAAGTTATATAATATTTTTTTGGATTATCTTGGCTCAAATTCTGACAGATCAAATCCATCAAGACTATCCTCATTGGACTCAAAGTTAAAGGCAGGTAGGTTACGTTTACGCTGCTCAATCATTTTGGATTGCTGCGTGTTGGCCATGCTTATTCTATCTTTCTTACCCTCTTCGCGCATTGCTTCGCGCTCGTCCATCTGAGACTGGTCCATGCCATGAAGCTGCATGTTGAATTGGAACTCAAGACTCATTAACTGCTGCTTTAGTTGCGCTTCTGATTGTTTCGTTTCAATATCAAAGGCAGCCTGAGCCTGTGCAATCTGCATCTTAGATTGCGTTTCCATTTCAATCTTCTTCATAGCAGTAGCGGCTGCCATCTGTTGAGATTGCATTTGCATTTGAGCGGTCATCTGCTGCTTCTGCATCTCCTGTTGCTGCACCTTAATTTGTCGCTGTTTCCTCTTTACTTTTAGTAATTGGTTGGCAACCTTCAAGTTTCTCACCTCTCTAATATCAATAGCATCTTCAAGGCTAATGTCTTGCTTAGATAGTGCCATCTGTATATTCTGCTCAAGCATTGCTTTCTGCTCCTCGTCAGGTGACATCTCTATGAATATACCGAAGTCGTGTAAGTATAAGTTTCTTACATCTTCGAGAATCTTAAGATTATACTTGCCTATTTGCATTGCAAACTCATCTCTAAAGTCTGCATACTCCAATACATCAGCACACCTTAATGACAATGCTTCTGCTAAAGTTTTAGTTATAAACAAACTTGCTTGAAGTATATGCCTTGTGGCTGTATTTGAATTTAATGCAGCAAGCTTTTGTACGCCCACTAATGCATTTGGATCAGGAGTAGATCCATCCCTTGCCTCATTAAGACCGGTTACAGATCTAATCATGTTAAGGTAATGATTGTAATTACCTATAAGCATATTCATTTTTGACGCACCACTGTTGGATGTTAACTGGGTGATAGGCACTTTTGCGTTATTAAACTCACCATCCTGAGTGTAACTTCGACCCACTACACTACCTGTCTGGAAATAAAGCCTTAGTGCGTCCTCCGGATTATAAGCATTGCCCGTACCAAGGTCAACCTCGTTTAATCCATCAGCATCTATAAACACACCATCAGGTACAACACGGGAAACCACCTGCTGTAGCTTTAGGTGCGTGATCTGTATAAGATCCGCAAAGGGAATCATTCGTCTCACCAAAGACTCCACAACTCCTTTATACATTCGAGGCGCACAGGCTATATAATTAGGAAGCGCATATTGATTTGCTGAATTAGGACGAACCATGTTCTTCATCATATCCCACTTGAGGATAATATTTGTTCCCATAACCATTACGCCCTCATACCAAACATCAATTCTTTTCTCTACTCTTTCAAAGTTTCCCTCCTCCATCATCTCTTCTGGTGGATTAAACTGATCATCTTTCTCTACAGTCTTAAATGCACCCTCACTTATTTTTTTCTTTTTGTATACAAAGCTGTTAGTGGTCTTGTAATTAAAATATAGGAGTGTGCAGGTGTCTCTCGCAAACATACTGTTCTCATACATAGCAGCCACGTTATAGTAGTCATACCATGATTGGCTGTATTGAGAAATTTCTTCAAGATCTTCTGTAGTAAGATCAGGATTTATTTTTAATACCTCTGATATAGGAATAGTTTTTAACTCCCCCCAATAAAAGCAATCTTTAAAGTACGGATCCTCTGTGTAGCTATACACTACATGTGCCGGATCAACATATTCAACACGAACACCATCACCATCCTGGAACGTATGCTTACATACACCTAACCCCAAGGTGGCAATATCGTAATCAACTCGCTTTCTAATATCAGAGTAATGATTTTCATCCATCAATGTATTAATAGCAATCTCATTAGCTATCTCTATCGCTGGCTTATAATTAAGCTGCATGTATAGCTCAAGTTCCGCATCGCTTTCTGGAAGCTCTTGTGACTCAATCTCAAAAGCATCAACATTGAAGTCCTTCTTAACTTGAGTAAATATATTTTTGGCCAGCATGTTACGCTGAACCATCTGCTGGTATTCATTTCTCTTCTCTGCTGACAATGCATCCTGCGCATAGCACTTAACATCAAACAATCTGTCTGACATACCGTTAACCACAATATCAACAAACTTAGGTATGATAGGAACCGGTGTCCAATCCAGGTTTAGATAACTTAGATCACCGTCAATAGCAAGCTCGTTCTTGTACTTACCCACCGACTGCTCACCTCGAGCATATAGGCGAAGCCTATGAAACTCCCTAAACTGATTATAAAATCTGCAGGACAATCCGTCCCGTCTGAACCATTCATACTGAATAGCCTGTCCTATCTGTAGACCAAACTCCTCTTTCTTTTTGTCTGCATCCGAGACAAATTGATCAGGGAAGGCCGCAGACTTAATGTCGATCTGGATTCCTTTCATTTAATAAGTTGGCTTACTGAACTATTATTATTATACCTGGCAAAATTAATACTTATTTTTGATTTCTGTTTGGTGGGCGTATATAGATGCTTTTGGTTAGCCATTATAGCCAATCCTGAGCTGATAGCTGCATCATACTTAGTCCGGTTGTTAATATCAAACTTTGCCCAATCCTCTAATGTGTTAGTGAAATACATTGTCCCCATATCATCTGACTCTCTAAAAGATCCTGACATGTCAATTCCTATATGCTTTTCAATGTAAGACTCTATAGCGGCCGCGTGTGCTTGCTTTACGTCCTCAGATGAGTTAGGTATACCTCCAAGCTCTTTCTCGGTCTTAGAGAGCTTGTTATAGGCCTTGTCGGGCCTGTTTATTGAGAATCCTCTATACCCTCTATTCTTTAAATGATATAGCAAGCGAGGCTTATTGTTCTCTGCAAGTATGGGCATTCCATAAAACACACAGGCCATAAGAACCTCCTCAAAGAATATCTCTGCCGTCTGTGGTCGCGCAATATATTCAAGAAAAAACTCATTGCTCGGCGCATCATCCATATTAAATTTGGTCAGTCCGTGTAACGCGCCATTAGACCCCTTGCCTACTACCACGCCGGAGATGTCGTAAGAGTCACAGCCAAAACACCCAAGATGCTCATTGCCTGGATGTCTAACTCCGTTACGGATATCCACTCTGTTCTGTAGGTGTGGCGGTGGTGTCCAGCTTACCAGGAAGCGGCCACTCTTGTTTGGGCTCCATACAACCTTACTGTCTTTAATTCCGTTTTGCCACGAGAAAGAACCACGGGTTAAGTGGTGCGCCGTGATCAACGAATCATTATAGTCAATCTGCTGATAGATCTTTGTAAGATTAAATATAGATGCTTTACTTTCATCTCTAAACGCATGCGACTCACTACGAGGGAACTGCCGGTAAAACTCATTAAGGGCATCAGGATCTGATCCAAGAGAATCTACCTCATTGTTCCAGTAGCTTATTGCCCCATGATATATATCTTCACCATCCACACCCACTACAGCATCGTTAGGTGTATGAAACACCGGCATACCATATCGATCAATATATCCCTCGAAGTTCCACTCCATAGGTATAAACAATGAGTAAAGCCCGCTCTTGGTTTGCCCGTTAGCGTTTCTTTTTCTTGGGTCCGAATCCATGTATAGCTTCTTGAAGTTATTACCTCCCTTGTCAAGAGCATTAGACGTAGACCCCATCATACACTTGCCGATAATCTTACTACCCAAACGTAAACAGGTTTTAGTTACGCGCCAGTTGTTTAGAATGTTCTCGGGCTTCTCCCACTTACCACTCTCGTCATGTAACAGAAGTTTTAGCTTCTCACCATCATAACTGTTATCGGATGTGTTTTTCCAGTCAATAGTTGTATCAAGACCCTCAAGCCTCTCCTCATCTATGTCATACATGTTCTTCTTTGTGATCTTGGATGCCGGTACTCGATAAGCTAACTCTGTCTTTGGCTTATCCATACCATCCTGGATAGGCTTGAAAAAAAATGGATAGTTATTGGATATGGGGACCACCTTGTCGGTGAACATCTTCTTTGCATCGGATCCAGTCTTAGATAGTATACCAACACGAGCATCTTTGGTTATTGTGGCCTGATTGACACCCTCACACGAACTCATGAACGAAAATCCCGAACGCCTGATCTTTAGATAGCACATCCCAAAGCTGCGTATATCTGCCTTGCATGCCTCCCAGTATATGTAGAATATTCTATTAGCCTCACGAAAGTCAGGGTGCCCAACATCTATCTTTGTCCACTGCAGGTACATATAGTGTGTGCCTGTAATATAAGTTGGCGTGCCATTATTGTAGAACCAGAAACCTTGCTCCCTACGATCAAACTCTTTCTCAATGTAATCAACCCATCGATTCTTAAATTGATCCGGCGCCTCATGCCACTGGAATATAGAAGATATGCGACTTAACTCTTTGGGATATTCAAAGCCTTCCCAGTATTGATCTACTTTAGTATCGCTTCGCTTGTAGGTGTTCTTTGGTTTTGCAGGCAGCGCTATCTTAACGCCATTAATCTCATACACCTCTCCTACCGTTCCATTTTTAGATATGACCACAACATCATACTTCTTGTTGTAACCATACTGCCATGTATGCGCCTTATTCTTATTTGACAAGACGCTCTTTGGTATGTAGTCCTTGACTACTCGATATATGCTATTTTGATCTTGACTCTGCAAATCCTTTTGGTGTATTACTTTTCTTTTCTAACGTGTTGCCATTAAGCATGGCGCTTTCGTTTTCTATTCGTGTTAGTATCTCAAAAGCATCAAAGATGGCAAGCTTCTTTGTGGCCGCTGCATTCTTTAACCTGTCAGCAGCCAGCTCATCATCCTTGTCATACTTAATAATATCCTCTTTGGCTACCTTTACAAGTTGCCTCACTGCCTTGTAGCCGGCCTCAATAATGCTTTTCTTAATTTCTGAAGTGTCTATTGTATTCATCTATAGCTTTAGTTTAATGTTTGATGTAAACATGCGATATAGCTTTTCACCGTCAACCTGAAACGCATATTCACTATCAGGCTCAAACGAAATAGTATCACCTTCTTTTAGCCCTTTGCTTTCCAGCTCCTTATTAATATACTTAATTATTCCGACTAATGGCTCTTCACCAGCCTTGAAGATGAAAGACTCCTTAGAGTCAACCGGCTTTATGAAACAATACTTACCGTGGGCCTTCCACTCACTGTCTTTCTTGTACAAGAAGAACTGCTCGTGATCTATGAAGAAAAGGTCATCCTTAAAAAAGCTACGACCGCTTTTCTCCCTGCCTTTCATGTCGTAGAAAAACTTAAATACGTTGTGATGGACAAGCAAGGTGTCCCCAATCCCAATAGGCCCATCATAGTTGATGGGTGTCTCTACTACAGTTGCAAATCTGTTTGATGCCTTATGATCTTCCTGAGATACGCTTGTGACGAAATCCATTCCGCCAATGTTTTTAATGTTGTCGTATCTCCGGTTATTGTAAGGTCTTACAATAAAATCCGTTGGTGACTTCATTAAAAATTGATATTAAACTCTAAAGATATTGGTAATGTCTTGCGGAACTCCTTCCACATAAAAACTTCTTCATCCTTCTGGATCCATATCTTGTATGAGTCCTCATCGGATTGAATAAGATGTATTCTGTGTGAACCACCCAGGACGTCCTGTCCTACAAGGTAGTGCATGGCTCCGGACTTGTAGTCCGCGCCGATTGATATTTTACGAATATCCATTTCATTATGATTGAGTAAATTTAATATTAATTCTGCCCTGTAGCTTAGGTGTGATCGATCCAACATCTAAATATCGCAATGTAAAGTATAACCCTAACCCCTTGTCAACCGTGGTGTTACCGGGAGTAAGTGTTCCTGCTATGCAAACAAGATCGTTTGTGCCCGTGGTTATTATACCCTGAGCCACAAGAACGGCTGCTTGATTTATGCAACCACTACTCTTCCATAGCGACATCTCATACTCTGACGATGTATCGCTTATCAAAGAAAAGTCAACCGCGCAAACTGTCGAAGAGTCAATAGATGTTGAGCATGATCCCAGCTGCGTATTATGAAATACAAATCCAGAGCTGTAGTCTTGATCGCTATAAGTGTTTGCAGCAGGAGAATCAGTTCCAAGATCATTCGTTACAGATGTATCTTTAGAGCTAAAATCTGTATCATCAATACCCAGGAAAGTATAGTATCTGTTTTGCGACATTGAAGCTCCATCGTTGCAGAACTTATAAGTCTGACCAAAACTACCTCCGTTACTGGCCCATGTTCCATCTCCCTGAAGGAATGTTCCTGCTGTACCTCCTGCCGGGACATGCCCAACGTTGGACCCTCCAGCGTAAGCATTTGATGTTACCTGAACAGCTCCCGATGTAGGACTAATGGTTATAGGTGTGCCTGAAGAAGTGGCTGGTGTTTGAGCAGTTACCGAGCTAACACCTGCAGTCGATGCCCATGCAACGCCTGACCCTGTGCTTGTAAGAACCTGACCTGCCGTTCCCACAGATGCTCCATCATATAGTGTGCCCGTAAGAGCAATGCCTGCCGTTCCGGCTGCTGTTCCTGTTGCAGAGAAAGTGTTGTTTCCGCTCCAAACATTTGTTCCGGCAGATGTAATGTTTGCAGTTGAATCAAACGTGGTAGCACTTGCGCCCACGAAACTAATTCCAACACCGGTGGCAACATTGCCTGCTGTAAGTACCTGCTGAATAGTGGGTGTAGATTGCGTTGGTAACGTTCCCCATTCAACACCGGTTCCGGCAGCGTTTACAGTCAATACTTGACCTGCACTACCAGTTGCTCCAGAGTAATCATTAAGAGTAGTTGTTGCTCCGAAGTTTAATGTTGTGCCAAGGTTGATCGCGTCTGATGATGTAATGCTTGATCCAACAGCCAGCGTCATATCAACTCCATTGCTAAGCTTTAATGCTGTACCAATGCCGCTCATATCAATGTTACCTGTAATAAGAAGGTCGCGTGCTGTAGTATTGCCTACGGCCATTACGCTATCTAAGTCACAACAGCTTACTGAAGGTGAGTTTATCCATTGTAGCCCAGATCCGGTAGATGAAAGAATCTGTCCAGCAGCACCCACACCATTAGATGCGGTTAATGTTGTTGATGTAATAGTTCCTACTACAGTTATGTTACCCGTAAGAGATAGGTCTTGAGTGGCAGTATTGCCAGTATCTAATACATCTTGTAATCCCTGAGCAACACCACCCGCACCTGCAACAGCACTGACAAGAAACGTTACCGTTCTATTGTTATCACTTACATCCGTTGCGATGAGAAGGTCTTCCGCCGCCGGGGTTACCGTAGGGTATACTGTAGTATTTTCTATTTTAGCCATTGTCTTCTTTCTGCTTTACTTCACCTGTCTCCAGGTTGATTACTGCGTTTTCTCCATACTTGTCCATCAAGCCTGTCTCCAGGTCTTGAAAGCTTTTTCTAATGGCTTCAGTCTTTAGGCACAAAGCATGTTCCTGTAGAGCAATATCTCCAAGCTGGCTTTTAATCTTATTAAATTCAGCGTGTAGACCCTGAAGCTCCTGTAATTCGTTTTCTGCGATTTTAGTCATGATGTTAAATTAAATTTCAATAATGCAAATATACTAAAAGTTGATCAAGGCTTTTTACTTGCCCTGACCTCTATACTTCTTCACGTAATTTTTGCTTGTCTTAATAGAGCTCGTTTTTGATTTAGCGTGAACCCCAGGACGCCTTTTCTTTCCTTTGTAATCGTAAAACGATTCTAAATTACGTGGCATTTACTTACGTACCTTTTCTATTGATCGACCTCCGAAGTAAGCGCCAATAACTGTGATAAGAACTATCTGTAACAGGTCAGTCCATTTTTCTTCTACGTGGAAGTTGAACTTGCCAGCATCAATAAATATCAATAGAACTGTGCTAAGAACTAAAAATATAAGAACCAATGGTCTAACATTTTTGCTTAGCCAGGAATCGCTGATCATATCCGCCTTCCATCGCTTAGTAACGTTAAGCTGCATATCAGCCTCCGCTTCTATGAAAAGACTTTTGAGATTCATTTCGAACTCTTGCTTCTCTTCTTTAGTAAGAACAAATCGATCAACTAAGTTTCCTATTCCGTCTCCGATTTGCTTACCTCCCTTTGCTCCAAATATTTTTGATAAAAATGCCCCCATGGTGTTTTACTTTGAGGATTCTTTGAATTTATATAGTGTAAACCCTATAGCTAAAATTAAAGAAATCATCTGCAACATCTCATTACAATCTGTCAGCGTCAACCCCAGTGCTCCTCCATTTGCCGTAACAACCTGTACAGAGTCTCTTATTGATTCATTCATTTTACGAAAATATAAAATTTATTTTACAAATTTTTATTTAGGGTCATCAGGTTGTCCTTTCCACTCGTCACCGTTAACAATCACAAGTATCTCCTCGTGTGTGTGTATTGTTTTAGTGCTTAACTCATCAATTGTAGGTGGCATATCGCCTTGATACTTGACAATCGCCTTAACCCCTTTTAGGTTGCGTATCGTTGTTTCCGAACTTGTTGTTAATAGTTGCCCATAGTCAAGCAACTCTAAGTCCGATGTGTTTACTATTACATAGGTTATCATAATCCGTATCTGTCTTTTGATGCATCAAAGTTTTGTAAGGCTTCTGCTGCACTCAGTACCTTGTCATACATCTTAACCATTGAGATAAACCCATCAAAGTAAAAACCTGCTCTGTTACCACCTACAAAAATATTATGTAAGGTGCTGTATGTTGCAGCGGTTGCAGTTCCCTCTTTAAACAGTGAACCGTCTAAGTACATCTTTGCTCCGTTAGTGCTTGTTGTTCCATCCCATAAGCAAACTAAATGATGCCAATTATTTAATGACGGATAAGTATCCTTTACGTTAACAGGATATCCTGAACCATTACTAACAAACCAACCCAAATTCAAACCTGCTCCTGTAATATCCCAATCTCGTAATGAAGTATCGCCTCTTGTTGTTCCTTTGGTAATTAATCCGTCATTGTCTGCATCAGCATTAAACCATAGGTCAATGGACATAGGGAAAGATTCAAGGATTGCAGGTTGACCGAAGTCGACTTGGTCATCTACTCCATCAAACTCAAAGTATCCACCTTGTGCTGAGTTGTAAACTGCACCATTAAGAATTGTGCCGTTGTTGGCGTTTATTACATCGGTCCACGTTGTGCCTGTTCCGGGATAGCTTGCTGAATCTCCCGCATCAACTCTGAATATTAAGCCATCGGTAACTATATCTTCACCTCCTCCTGATGCTAATCCGGCTCGTGTTTGAAACACATTACCTCCTATCCCTATGCCAATCCCCGTAGACATACTACCAGAGGGCTATAATGTCAGACGCTGTTGTAAGTGCCTCATCTATCCTGATAGCCTGTACAGGCAGGAAGGATGCGTCAGGTACGTTTTTGAAGACCAACTCTCCGCTTGGGCTGTCGGCTGGTTCACTAAACTCAACCGCTACATCGCCTCCCGTACCTACATACAACACACATCCATTAGTCGGCGCGTTATATATGTAGTATTTTGCTGATGCAGATCCTCCCGCGATACTGGTAATAGCTAAGTTCAGGTCATCGGTAACGTCCAAGACAAAATACGCCTTTTGATCGGTAGCATTGTATACGATCGCATTCTTCTGAATGCCATCGCTAAGAAATGTAGTGCCTACATCAGTCAGCGTTCCTGCTACTGAAAAATCAGCGGTGCCGCTAACAGCTCTCGTTGCTCTATCTGGAATAGGTACCGTATTGCTTGGAATAACATTTAATCCTGATGATGTCTGTAGTTTTTGATATGCCATAATTTATTATCGTTGATATGGGAATAATCTGTTTAATGTATCTCTTCTTTGGCCGCATCCGCAGTCCTTGCCAGTAGCCTTTGCCACAGTATCTACGACCTTTTTGATTCCGGTAGCCTTGGTAACTTTCTCTATTGAATCACCAAGACCTCTTGATTTGACTGGAGTTCTTTTCATTTTTTCATTTTACAACCAAAGTTGTTAGCATAGTTAGCCATCTTGCGAACACTATCACTATACTTATCATCCTTGGCTTTCATGACTTTTGAAGCAGCTGCACATACGGATGTGCCGGGCATGTTCTTCTCTACCCATGCTGTAAACTTACCCTCGTTCTTCTTACTGATCGCAGGAAAAGCTCCTTTCTTTGTTCTGCCCTTAGCCATTAGCTACGGATCAATCTACCTAAGTGACCTTTTACACTTGATGGGTAATGCTTCTCATACCCCATAGAATGATCACCACCATAAGCGTGACCGTACTCTTTCTTGGACATTGCTTTTGATTCGTCTCTTCTGTCTTTCATAGACTGAGACTTAGCACCTTTGTGCTTCATTCCTAAAGACTCATCTAATCTTGCGTTATAACCTTGTTTCATTTTTTTTGGTTTAATAGCTTGATCCCATTTTCTTTTCCATTCCGTAGCCTGGGTTATCTACTTTCTTACCTCCCATAGTTTTTGCAAACTCTGCAGCCTGCGCTTTTCCTACGGCGTTGTAAGGAAATGTTTGCTTTTTCATTTTGCCCGAATCAGGACATGAATATGTTACAGTTGGCATATCTTATTTTTTGTAAATATACTAATATTTTCCTTGCTTACTTTTTGGTGATGACTTGGTCGATCCACCTTTACCTGCCCAAAGATTTTTACACGACCAATATCTTGCAGTTAGTTTACTCTTGGCGGTGCTGCACTTATGCCGTGCACGAAAGGACTTGCGAGCTGCCGCTGAGTAGTTATGACCATACCCGGTAGCACCAAAGTGGATCAGCTTCTCCTTTCCGCCTTCGCAACCCTTAACCATCTTCTTCTTTCCAGGGCGATCAGACTTCATGGGTCTATTACAACTCATTTTTGTCTTACTTGCCATTACGTTGCTTTAGCTTGTATTACAATCCACTGTGTTCCATCTGACCAAACAGCACAACCATTAAACGCCTTGTTAATCGTATAGCTTGATGCGCCATCTATAGTCTCTCCTGCCGGAGCAGTTATCTCAATCTGATTGCTCGCATTTACAGTACTATTATTTACAAATCGAATCTTTCTATAAGGTATAGCCGTTGCGCTTGGTAGTGTATATACAAACGTCCCTGCACCGCCAACCCAATCAAAGTCAACTATGTTCACATCCTCAGTAAGTGTTGCGCTACCTCCGGGTGTGGCAGTAACGAAAAGAGGTACAAGTCGTACTATCTCATTGTTCTCAATAAGAATATTAATTGCAGAAGCAAGAGCCTCTATCGTATAAGCATCTCGATTGGCGTTAGCTGTTGCCGAGCCCTTATTGACCGTATCTACTCCTGTAGCTACTCCATGAAATTTTGTCCCTGAGGGTATGGTTGACATGATCTATGATGGTAGGTTTAACTTATTCTTTTTACGTTGACGGATTCTTTTGCGAGCTTCTCTTGGCGATAAACCGCCATCAACCAATTGCCTTACCTGCTTTCTTTTGCTCTGCTTGCCTTGTCCTATAACAAGACCTTGCTGAGCAGTTGACGTAACGGATTCTGTTCCTCCAGTGCCATCGCCTGGACCATTTGTTTTTCTTCGTTTCATATTACTTAATTTTAGCGGCGATAGCTGACCATAGCTTTGTAATAGAAACTCCTAACCCAATACCTCCAATAACAGGTAGCCCCTTAGCAAATACAACAACAGCAATAACAGCGGCATAGCAGGCCACGGCAATATCACTCATTAACATATCTAAAATTCTTAATAGTTTAATCATAGTTTATCTTTTTGTAAATTTCTTACTTACCCTTCCTGCACGAGTGTTCGCAACAACAGTCTTCCCTCTTGCGCCCGCACGCTTCTTCTTTTTCGCAGTGGCAGCACGTTCCGCTTTGCTCATGCTCTTCGCCTTCGCCATCGGAAGACAACGGTCCGGGTTCTTCTTGTCCTTGCTCGTACCACAAGCGCCCAGTATAGAACCATCCGTCCCTATTCGTACCCAATTCTCTTTTCTCCATTTCTTAAGCTCTCCCATCTTTTTTCACCTTTGACTTAACTATCTCCTTCTGGAGTCGTGGCGGCAATGTTTGCTGCTTAGTTGTCAGATACCTATCTACCTGAGCATCTTTCATGCCCATGTCTCCGTACTTAATATTTTTCATTTCTTTTTCTTAGCGGGTGACTTCAATGACTTAAGCATTCGATCAATCTTTGCAGCCTGACCCTTGTGCATCGCTGATGCTTTCTTTAGTTCAGATGATATCTCTCTTAATTTTTTAGTATCCATTATTTCTTTCCTTTTGAACCCTTGGCATAGTTAGGGTCTTTGCAATATTTAGAGGCAGCCATGTTAGCATAGGCAGAGGGGTAGGTGTCGAAGGTTCTCTTCGCCCACGCTATACCCGCAGGACAAATCTTATTAGACTTTTTCTTTGTTCTGCCTTTTGCCATTTTACTTGCGTGATGATTTACCTTTTTTTATTCTATCAATTGCAGAGTTTCTAAAAGGCATTCTATCGTAATCATCTTTCAATCCACCCTCAGTTTCTATTACATAAGGGTCAGTAAAATCTACGCCAGCACGTCGTTGCCCACCATCGCTGGTGTATACAATTCGCTTTTTCTTTAGTTTAGGTTTATTTTTCTTTCCTCCGTCTGCCATTGTTTTTATTTAAATGGCCTTACGATGCCTCCTATTAATCGATCAATATCGCGATTTCGCATTGGAGTGCTATCTTTGATTTTTTGAACAGCGTCCATTTTAGGAGTTGTTCCACCTGAACCACTTCTTTTCTTGGTTGTTTTTTTAGTAGTATATAAGGAAGCGTTTTTTCCTTTTGCAGCTTTAACATCAGGATTTACACTTGTTGAAGTTCCTTTGCCTTTACTTTGTTTACCCTTTGGTTTTTTACCCCCGTAGTTTTTGTTACCTTTTGGTTTTCCGTTTGCCATTGTTTTATATATTTATAATTCAAATATACAATTTAATTTAATGGCAGATTTAATTCGTAAGAACTACGACAGGGCGCAGCCCACTCACGACTACATGAAATACTGGCGTGTAATACGCTACTGGGCTAAGGCCAAGTACAATATCGGAACACCCGACATTGATATGCTGTTCTTCCTCTACAGCGAGCATATATTCAACAAGACCAAGTTCAAGGAGTTCGAGCAGTGTATGTCGTGGGACGAGCCACGGTTCTATAGACTACTTAACGAAGGATGGATCCACGTATGGAGAAAAAGGCAGGGAAAGGAAACAACCCTATACGAATTATCGTATAAGGGAAAGCGCCTTGTGAATACACTATACAAAAAATTAAACGGCGAGGAGATCGGAGAATCTCCGAGCATGAATCCGCTCTTCAGAGCGGACGCTTCCTACATGGATAAGGTATATCGAAATATGATTATAGAGATGAACCAGTTTACAAAACAACAACGACATCGCGCTCCTGAATAATTGTATACGCCTCATCTTTAATAAACAGGGAATGACCTGCTGCCTTGTCGTAGTAGATAAGGTCATCAGGCTTTATGATCTCAACCTCAGTCCCTGGCTTGACAACCTGAGCTTTGTGGTATCGAAATCCGGAAGCATCCTCCTGAGACAGGAGAAGCCCGGAAGAAGTTTTGAGTTTCTCCTCAACCTTCTTAATTAATATGTTCTTTCCTATTGGTATCATGACTCTGCTCTTGCGTGTGTGATAATAGCGTTAGTACTTAAGATAGTTGTCGCGACACTGCTCGCATTGATCAGCGCGTTCTTAGTCACCTTCAACGGATCAATAACACCCATCTTAAACATATCGCCGTACTTCTCGTTCTTAACGTCAAACCCATTGACGTCATCCACTAAGCCATCCAACATAATCTCGTCAGCGCTCTTGCCAGCGTTCTCCAGGATCTGAGTTAACGGTGAACGCAGCGCAATACGAAGTACGTGATGTGCTACCTCCTGGTTAGGGTCATCGCACTCAACATCGAACAGCTCGGCACATCGCCATAACGCCAGTCCGCCGCCAGGTAGGATACCCTCCTGCATCGCAGATCGCACAGCACACACCGAATCGTCAACACGGTCGTACTTCTCCTTCTGCTCAATGTCAGAGTCACCTCCTACATAGATACACCCTATGCCACCCATCAAGCTCGCTATCCGAGAGTTGATAAAGTCACGGTCACCCTTGATCTGTGTTCGCTGCTGCTGCTCCTTTAGCTCTTCAACCCGTAGCTTAATCTCCTCACTGATCTCATTGCCGGTGATGATCACCGTTGATTCCTTGCCAACCACGATCTTGTCAGCATGGCCCAGGTCCTTAGGTAGGATAAGGCTCAGGTCATCGCCCGTCTTCTCAGAGAAGTAGGTCGCACCCACAGCCAGTGCAATGTCCTGCATCAGCTCGTGTTGCTTGTACCCAAAGTTGGGCGGTGTGATGTTACAGAACTTAAGTCCGTTCTTCACCACGTTAGCCGCTAATGTGTTGACCATGTTCCCGCTACACGATCCAATGATCAGCAGCTTCTCGTTCTTGGCGATGATCTCCTTGAGCACGTTCTCAATCTGTAGTATGTTACTGATCTCACCGTCATACGCCAGGATGCGCACATCATCCATAACGCACTCGTCCTTACGCTGGTTATTAATGAACAGCGGCGATGTATACCCACGATCAATCTTAATACCATTAGTAATCTCGGCATAGGTGTCGGAGGTCTGCGACTTCTCAACCGTCACTATACCATTCTCACCAACTGCCTTATAAGCCTTCGATATAATATCACCGAGCTCCTTGTCGTTGTTAGCAGAGATAGTAGCCACATCAAGCATACGCTTGTCAGTCACCTTACGCGACTTCTTAGAGAGCTCACTCAGCACACGGTCCACACCCTCGCGGATATAGTTAATGATCTCCGTTCTGTTGCTGTTCTCATCCATGGCATCAATGCCGGCACGAACAATAGCCTCGGTCAACACAATTGCCGTTGTCGTTCCATCACCCGCCACATTAGCCGTCTTGTACGCAGCCTCCTTCATCATGCGAACCGCAAGGTTCTCAACCGGATCATATAGATCGACAGACTTAGCAACGGTAACCCCGTCCTTGGTTACTGTGATGCCGTGTGTGTGATGTGGTGATTCAATAACAACCGTCTGACCTCTCGGGCCTAACGTGCTCTTGACAGCTTTAGAGATTGCTGTAATACCCTTAATAAGTTTCGCCCGTGCATCATTGTCGAAGCACAGGTCTTTAGAAATGTAACCCTGTTCCATTAGATTTAATTTTCGTCAAATATATTAAAATAAATTATTCCTTGGTGTCGTACATCTCAAGATGTTCCTCTACCTCCTCGCGAGTAAGACCATTGAGATCATCAACGTAAAAAGGAGTCCCCTCACCTACATACGCTCCCCATACATTGTACTCAAGAAACTCAACCGCATCCTCAAATGACATGTCCTCCTCCACTAAGCAATCAATCATCTTAGCCTTCGAATAACATATCCTCATAACATCAGTGTCCCAGTTAGGGAGCATACCCAAAATGGCGGCATCAAAGCCGTCCGCAAAAAGTGTTTTTTCAATATTCATACCTCTAATATATAAAAGTAACACTACTTAATAAAACATATCCAATGAGTTTGCATTCGCTTGCCAGACTTGTGTCCGTACAATGGCTTTTTGTCAGTAAGCTTTAGCACCTCTTTTACCGGGAACTGAACCTCGTTCCATTTAAATATCAAAGTGCCATTTGGCTTAAGAACTCTAAAACATTCTTTGAAGCCCTGCCTTATCATATCCTGCCATCCATCCTGAAGGTTGCCGTACTTCTTGGTTATCTGGCCGAGCTTGTTTCTTTTAATGTGTGGAGGATCATATACAACGTGATAAAAAGAATTGTCAGGTTGCTTGATGTCTGTAAAGTCTCCTATTATGTCAGGATCTATTATATTGGTTTTGGTTCCACAAGGGTACTTGTCAATGTGAGTCTCTCTTCTGTTGTCAAGGTATAGAGCTCTTTGATCATTCTTATCAAACCACATTCCCTTGGGCCCACAACATACATCTAAAACAGTTTTATCATTCATCGATACTAATATATAAAACTAAATTGCAATGTCGAAATGTTGATGTTGATCCGCAATACTCTCTATATATATTCCCCTTTCTCTTTATTGTTTTTTATTTATAAAAATTAAGGACCTTTTTTAACATTTCAACATTAAAGTATATTAAAGTATTAATAACCAATAAGTTATCTCATGTTGAAGTGAAAACAAAGTCAACATTAGTATGTCGATAATTGACATAAAAAAAGGGGACCCGTTAAGATCCCCCTCATGAACATGAAAAAAACAAATGATTAGAACATCATGTTCCGTAGTTTCTCTCGCATCTCAGCACGCTCAATACCATCAGCAATCATATCAATCTTCTTTTGATCCTTCATGGCTTTCTTAATACGAGCAGCTTGTGCAATTCCTGTTTCTCCGTCCGGACGATCATTAATCAATCGACCATTCTTTATATGTAACCCGTCCATAGTTGTTAGTGTTTTTGTAAAGATAATAAATTTTGTCAGATACCTGGGGGTTGAGGGTTATAATATAATATACGTACAATGTGTGTGTCGCGAAAACGATATTTTTTTCGAGGGTGGGGGGTCGTTTTTGACTTCCCCCTTGCGATTTTTTTGCCTTTTTGCCTTGCCTCCTGCTGGGCAGGTAGGGTAGGTTGGTGGTGGTGGTGGTGGTGCTACCTGTTACGTTACACGATGGCACCCCTTCCCTTCCCTTTGCTCCCCGCTCCGCCCCGCTCCGCCCTCCAGTAAAGAGAATATTAAAGAGTAATAGAGAGGAAGACCTTCCCTTTAGAACCCCTTCGATTACCTCACAATCAAAACAAAACACAAAATAAATGCATTTCGTAAACCCTTTGTTATCCAGCGTTTGCGAGATAAAATGAAACGGAAGTATACTTTTCTTCGTATCAGATTAGGATGGTAACTATATTTAGACTATCTTCACACAATCGTTAAACATTAAATAAACATTATGAGCAAATTAAAGAATTATCATTTCAACTGGAAAGACCAAGAGGGTATGTATTGCGGATTCAATGACGTGTGGGCATATTCTAAAAGAGAGGCCATCAAAAAGATTCGTGAAATGGAGTCAAAGAATATGATGTTAGCCATTGAAACAATGGAGATTGCAGATGCTGAATACAGACGCAAGATGACTGAACTCGGCAACTTTATGGCATCTTGATAGAGGTTAACTGACGAGTCCTCAGTGGACGAAACGCTGGGTGTATGCCCAGCGTCTTAACCATAAAAATGAATATTATGAATGACAAGGATTTATCACGTTTATACAAGCGCCTTGAGGGTGTCTTGTTTGAGATTTATGACGCTCTCGACCATAACCAAGAGAGAGCCAAAGAACTTGGAGATGAGGCGTTAGCAAAAGCCTATCGAGACTTAGTTAATGACTTGGAGTGGAGGCATTGCAATGGCGATAGTGCTGTTGAGGATGTCTATGGTCGGATTAAGTGGCTCAGAAAGCCGTCAGCTGATGGCGTGGGAAAGGAGGTGGAGTGTTAGGTTAACTGATGAGTCCTAATTGGACGAAACGCTGGGTGTATGCCCAGCGTCTTAACCATAAAAATGAATATTATGAATACAATTACAGAAACAAAGGTCTTGAGATTTAAGATGGTTCTACCCTTAGAAATATGGGATGAATTTGATGTGGCTATGGATTTGAATGGCGAATGGTCAAAGCGACTATTGAGCCGTGACGTTGAGGGGGTTCGCCTTACTGACATAGTTCACGACATCAGAGGCATCTTGAAGGGTTGTGAGTTTTTCTTGCCAAGACTCTGAAAAAACCGATCGGAAATCCAATCTGAAAAACTGATCGGAAATCCAAGATTATCTGACGAGCCTTGAATAGGCGAAACGCTGAGCATCTGCTCGGCGTCATAATCAAATTGAATGAACATGAAGAGTAGTATTAGAAAAGAGTTAGGTGTATACATCAATGAATGCCTCGAGGATGGCCTCAAGAGCCATAACGAGATGTTCAATGAAGGTCTCTATCTGCACGGCAATCAACAATGCCTTGACTGGCTAAACCATCACAACCTTGACGTATTGAGTGCTATCAGCATTTGCCGTGAATATCAAATGGAGCAATTCGGCCAACTTGATTACGACCTTTTTGAGAGTTACGAAGTGATAGTAAATCAGTTGGTTTACTGGTATGGTATTGAATTGTGTAATGAGTCGGAGGTGGAGATAGATTAGCTGATGAGGATTGAGTATCCGAAACGCTGGGGTTAACTCCAGCGTCCTAATCAAATTAAATGAACATGAAAAAGCGAACATTATTACTAATCATTATTGCCTCTATGGCAGTAGGTATGGCATCTACATCGTGTAGTGCTTACAGAAGTTGTAAGAACAATCCAGCATTACGATAACCATAAATTAAATGAATATGAAAGCATTATTGAATTTTACAAGATGGGCAAAGTATGCATCCCTTGCCGGTACGGCAATATGCATTGTTTACATCGTGGATGAGTGGCTATGGTGTTGTAGGCTACACGCTCTGTTATGGTACGCTCTACACGCAGGATTGTTTGCGATGATAGGAGGTTTCTTTTGGATCGTTTCTAAAGAGGTTCGCAAGATTAACTGATGAGGATTGAGTATCCGAAACGTTGGGCGTACGCCCAGCGTCTTAATCAAATTAAATGAATATGAAAAGTATGAATCTAATAGAGTTGAAATCTGTGGGGAGTTGGTTAGATACAATCCGTGGAGTCATTTACCCGTCAGATGTGAATGGGTTTGCAGACTTCGGTTGTGCGACCTCTCTTATTAATGACGAGGTGTCCTCAGAGTGGTACGATGCATTGAGCGCATCAGAGTATAGAGTTGTATTGGAGCATACCAATATGGCTATTGTAAACCAATGGCTAAATAAGTAAACATGGGAAAATTAAGATTCCAACTGGAAGAAGTGAAATACGACATCGTTGTTCAGAGACTGCTCGAGTGCATTGCGTATTGGAATAGAGAAGGCGATGAAATATTTCAGAAGGATGTATTGGGTCGTGTTGATCGTGAGGACGCCGAGCGGTACGCAATAAAGAGCGCTACTGGTCATTGGCTAATGGATAAGATATATGGCGATTGTGAATATGTAATGAGCTATGCCCATGAACTTGCAGAGTGCAGTAAAGGAACGTATCAATTCGGAAGGGCAGGCTCACATATATGGCTACATAGGAATGGCGAAAGGATTCTGATGATCCATTCACATTTGGATAATTGAACATGAATCACTATTTTTGTGAACGAACATTATTAACAAGGGGAGGCGAACTCCCCACAAATTAAATTGAATATGAATGAATTAGAATACGAAAAGGTATACCACGAGGCCTACTCCAGTTTTATCAGAATGATGGACAAAGAGTTGGACAACGCTGGTTGTAAGTATGCAGACCAGTATGCAAATAGAATCCTATCTGAAAAAGAAAAAGAAAAAGGGCAGTATCCATTCCAAGAAGGGGATGACTACTGGACTATAGAGAAAGGCAAAGTGGTATGGTCATGTTGGGATGACGTGTCGGAGCAGATGCATGACAATGATCCTTGGCAAGTCTACTACACGTCAAGAGAAGAGGCAGTTAAACAATTAAATAAATAGATCATGAAAGAGAACAAATTAATAGCAGAGTTTTGGGGAATGGTACTGGGAGAGGATGGTACAATGTATTATGATGATGCAGAGAACTTTTTTACACCAACACCTACCAATAAGTTAAAGTTTCACGAGTCATGGGATTGGCTGATGCCTGTCGTGGAAAAAATAGAAGACATTGAGAACAAAGAGATAAGCACAAATTTGATTAAGTATCACTTGTACGATGTAGAGATAAGACAAAATGTAACCACGATACATGGTACTAACATTGAGGAAACGGCAGGGGATAAGTTATTTAATACTTACCATGCAGTAGTAGAATTTATTAAACAACACAATAAATAGAACATGAAAAAATTAAGTACAGAACAATTAAGAAACGAGTTAGCCTTACGAGGTTACCAAACGGCAAACCTATGGCACATGGATGATGTGTTGCAGAACTACAAGTGTAGTGAAGGTGATGCGCTGGATGTGATCCAGCGAGCATTAAACCACGAGGGTGTAAGAGAATACATATTTGATACCATTGATGAGATATGCTGGCAAGAAGGAATTAAACAGAAGGAACAATGAAAAAAATGAATAAGCAATTTAAGACCTATGCCTATTACGAGAATAGTGCTGGGATAATGGGTGATCCAAAAGAGGTCACCTTGGACGTATCAGTATGGATTGATCAAGATGATGCTGGATTCGAGTTGTATGACGTGGAGAGTGGAGGGAATGAGTTCTACGGAGAAGGGATGCTGGAAATATCTGACGGCGTTTTATACGGCTATGATGGCGTCTTTGAATTATGCAAGGAAGTGCTGGACATCCTAAAGGAAATGGATATTGATGTAACTGAAATTTAATGATTATGAATAAGCAAAAAGTAATTAAAGAATTAAAGGATGCTATGGAGTACTGGAGTTTCCGAGTGGAGGAACTTAAATCAGATGACATACACTACATAAATGCTATGTGGGATTACATACATCTTCTTGAAAAAGAAATAAACCAGCAGTCATGATAGTACACGATATAATTATAGCGGTAATCTGCACGATAATAATCCTGGGGATCTTTTATCATGTAGGCAATACAATGGACAATTAAATTAAATGAACATGGGAAAAGCAATAATAACACAAGACAACTTCATCTATAAAGATGTAACTCATCAGATGAGACATGGAAACAAAGCACGTGAAGCATTATGGCATTATAACGAGTTGTATGCGATATATGATGATAATAGCGAATCGCTTTTAGAATCTCACGAGGAGATTGATGAGGCGATCAAGTTAGGTCTGAGGATCGCAATAGAAGTAGGGCATATGCCACGTAAGCAAAAGCGCAAGTGGTTCTACTCTGCTGAAAAGGAATTGATTGATGGATATTGGTACGTAAAGGTTGCTGATATAGATTTTAATAATTAGAGAACATTATGAATAAGTATAAAGAATTAAAAGATAACCCTCCAGCAGTTGAGGTAAATAAAAATGCAAAAGAAGTGATCTTCAAAACCATTAGTTGTATGTGTGACAATGTACACTATCTGATCTTTAAAAAAAATGAGGGAGGAGATTTCAAGATGCATGGTAATGGTCATTGTATTTCCAACTGGCAAATGCAATTTGAAAGGTTTGAATTAGAATGGATTGCAGACAATGGGCAATGGGATGACGTAGTGAGAATGATCAATACTGGCACATCAAAGATTGCAAGTGTAATAAGTAGATAACTAATAAAATAGAAAACATGGGAAGATATTATTACGGAGATATACAAGGCAAATTTATGTTTGCCGTTCAATCCAGCAACGCTGGGGAAAGATTCGGAGCACAAGAGGAGGACGCAATGGTTCCATACTTTGTGAACAGAAAGTTTTATGATCACATCGTAGAGGAACTGGAATCCATAGAGCAGAGTGGAAGCGTGGATCGAGTCAATAAGATGTTTGCATATGAGATGGGATATGATGATGATACCTTAAAGGAATATGGGGTAAGCAAAGATGATCTTAGTGAATTTGCTGACTATAGACTGGGCATGAACATGAAGGAATGGTTTGATGCTAATCCTGATCAGGATTGGTTACGATATGAAGCAGAGTCTTATTAATTTGGATAATTGAACTTAAATTATTAAATTTACAGACAATTACCAATGAATATATCGGACAAAGAAGAGCAGTCTAAGGTTGCGCAACGTTACCTTAGACTTTGCTCTGTGGACTTGGATAACGCACTTGAGAATATGAGTTATCTGCATCCAGACGATCTGGAGGAGTTGAGCATTGGAGTTAAGAAGATTCAAAACGAACTTCAAATGCTATTGATAGCATCTAAATATTGTAACAAATGAATAACAACAATTTAATTGAACGATTTATGGGGATCGAAAGAATAGTAGATACTCCAAAAAAATACCACTCTAAGTGGGACTGGTTAATACCAGTAATAGGCAAGGTAAGAAAGGTTGAACTCAATAATCACCACCGAAATGCTTATGCTCACATGGCAAAGGCTTTGGTGAATGAGTGCCATAGGGATCTTGATCTTGATGGCACATATGATGCCGTAATTTATTTTATTGAAATTTATAATATACACAAATGAAAAGAGAAGTATTTATAGCTTATGCTAATTCAGTAGCAGAGCAATTCCATATGAGTATGGAAGACATGTTTGAGAAAACAAAGAAACGAGAGAATGTAGATGCAAGACAGATACTATACTACCTATGCATGGAGCGACCTATTAGGATCAGCTACATTCAGAGGTTCATGGAGGATCACGGACATCCAGTAAGCCACTCAACAATTATTCATGGTTACAAGAAGGCCAAGCAGTTGATTGATTCTGATGATGACTACAAGGCTCTATTGCACAAAGTTGAAAATCAAATTTAATGTATACATTAGCAGAAATATTCGACCAGGCAATGAATGATCGTAAATCAGTTAAGATAAACCACAATAAAAGTTTATCTGCTCTGAGTAATGGATCTAAGATTAGCAAGTTTGAAGATTGTATTCAGATATTAGATGTAACTGGATTGGAGTACTACAAAGAATTTAATGACGATCAATACAGAGTAATGCTGGAGAATGGATGGCGTGATGGATGCTACATGATCAGCATAGAAAAATGCAAAGCAAAACTTGAGTTGATAGAAAATTCAATACGAGAAGAGGTAAACTCTCGAAGGAATGACAAGCACATTCAACACCTCAAATCAAGACGAGAGAATATTTTGAAACGTTTTACTAAAATTAAATCTAAACTAAATGGAAAAGAACACGTTTAAAGAGTTATCGAAAATCTCTGTAAAGGAGAAGGTTGAAAAGAAAGGTAAGTTTAACTACCTATCATGGGCTAACGCCTGGAGTATGTGCAAGGAGAAGTATCCCGACACCCAGCGTAAGGTGTATGAGGATGAGGCTACTGGATTAAACTTCTTTACGGATGGCAATACTGCCTATGTAAAGGTGGGGATCATTGTCAATGGCATTGAGCATATTGACTATTTGCCGGTGATGGACTTCAGAAACAACTCAATACCAATGGAGAAGATTACTTCAATGGATGTCAATACCACGATCCAGCGATCAACCGCGAAGGCTATCGCTATGCATGGACTTGGGTTAAGCCTATGGATCGGTGAGGATGTTGTTGAATCTGTTCGACCAACTGCTTCTGCACCTCAGAAGAAAACACCTACGCCACAGAAGATCACTCTTAACATTGGAGATGGTAACTGGGATAAGGTCATGGGTTACATTGCTCAGAACAAAGAGCTTGGGCTACCTAAGATAGTCAAGCAACTGGAGCAGAAGTATAACATCAAGCCAGTAGTAAAGAAAGAGTTGTCTAAGAACGTTTAGTCATGGATAGTGTTTTAACTAAACTAAAGGACGATAACCATTACTATGGTGATTTCGGTAGGCAGTACCTGTCCAACTCTGACATCATTACTCTTATGAATGATCCCAAGACTTTTCGTAAGCCAAAGGAGATGACTAAGGCTATGTTACTGGGTAGGTACTTCCATACGGCCATGCTTGAACCTCATAAGATTGAGAGCGAGGAGTACAAAGCCATTCACGCTTCGACCAGGAACACCAAGGTATATAAGGATGCATTGGTTGAGCATGATCACAAGATCATGATGCTCAGCAAGGAGAAGGCTGACATGAGCAAAGCAATTGGCGAGATGAAAGGCAACCTTGAGTTCTATGAAGCGATATACGCTGAGGAGAATGAGTTTGAGGTTCCGGCTGTTGCGGAGGTGATGGGTGTGCAATGGAAAGGCAAGGCTGACATTGTAGGATCAGATATGCTTATTGATCTAAAGACTACGTCAAACATCAAGGACTTTAAGTATAGTGCTAAGAAGTATAATTACGATAGCCAGGCCTATCTGTACGAGTGCTTCTTTGGCAAGCCGTTGGTGTTCTATGTGGTTGATAAGATAACCCTTGAGCTGGGTATCTTTTATCCTTCTCCTAACTTCTTGATGAATGGTAAAGCCAAGGTCGAGAAGGCAGTTGAGATCTTTAATCGCTTTTTTATAAAGGGAGCGAAGGATGACATCCATGATTTTATTATCAAGGAAACATTATAAGTTGCGAACCTTGGCCGATCGTTCCAGCGGGTCAAGGGTAGCATTTTTTTTTAAGCTGGGACACAATTAAATTAAATCTCATGGAAGATAAAATTTATGTAGGTAGTGGAGTCGCTAAGTTTGATGGCGATCTGATTTCTTGTAGTCTATGTTTGACTGACTTACCCCAAGAACATATGTTCGAGTATCAGGGTAAGAAGTACATCAAGTTGAATGTATCTGCGAAGAAGAATGGTGCTGATGAGTATGGTAAGACACACTATGTGGCTATCGATACTTGGAAGCCCGAAGCTAAGGCCGAAGAGAAGGCTGAGGCTAATCTTCCGTTCTAATAACGGAGGATCTTCAATTGGTAGGGGGGAGTAATATCCCCCTTCTTTTTGGATATGCCATGTTAAAATGTTAAACTTGCGTGGCAATATAACAACTATAAAAAATAATCTATTCCTACTAAAACTCTTTACTACTATTCTTACTCTATTTTTAACATTTCAACATAAAAGAATAGAAAAGATATATAGAGTAAGGGTTTAGGTAAAATCAAATCAACATAATTGTAACATGGAAATAACAATATTTAAAGACATTAAGGATACAGCACAGCCTTTCTTTAGAGATGTGGCTATAATACTGGATAGGATAAAGGACGGAGCCTCCAGGGATATAGTAAAGGCAATACGAGACGAGAAGGACAAGGCTAAGCGAAATGAACTAAAGCAGAAGCTACCGGCAGTATGCTTTAGTGGCAAGTTCACCAAGCGTAATGATGCATCGATCACTGAGCATAGTGGTTTGATCTGCCTGGACTTTGATGGGTATGATAACGACAAGACGATGCTGGAGGAGAAGGAGAAGCTAACCAAGGATCGATATGTATACTCAGTATTTATCTCTCCGAGTGGCCTGGGGTTGAAGGTGCTGGTCAAGATACCGGCAGAGGTAGATACTCATAAGAGTTTCTTCAACTCATTGCAGATGCACTTTGCTTCACCAAACTTTGATGAAACGTGCAAGAATATAAGTAGGGTTTGTTACGAAAGCTATGATCCCCTCATATACATTAACGAGCAGTCATCGGTGTTCAATCAGATAACCGAGGAGAAGTACCAGGTCAACACTAAGCACAAGGATGTGCAGACGATACCAATCACAGACGAGAATAAGATTGTAGAGATACTTATGAAGTGGTGGGAGCGTAAGTACGGCCTCAAGAGTGGAGAACGAAACCACAATGTGTACATTTTAGCCTCAGCTTTTAATGACTTTGGCGTTAACAAAACATTGGCCGAGTATATCATGTCCAACTTCGACTCCGAGGACTTCACTCAGGACGAGATCAAGCGAACCATTCACTC
>Ga0181410_1000024_pt1 | contig 57787 bp, 69 predicted proteins | sample 33SPOviralmetaG_FD_130112 | JGI IMG/M metagenome (GOLD analysis project Ga0181410, IMG submission 130112) | Marine viral communities from the oligotrophic San Pedro Time Series (SPOT) site, San Pedro Channel, CA, USA - 33 SPOT_SRF_2012-06-20 | ecosystem: Environmental > Aquatic > Marine > Strait...
GATACTTCAGCTAGTATGACTAGTGTAAGTGCGTTTACTGATCAAGTTGATCTTCTTAAAATAAACGAAACTATTGATACTGAGAAAACTGATGTGTTATATACTTCGGGAGTAGCGGAAGAACCACCACAAGACCTATTTGCTGGTTGGTAATCTGTAAGTATAAATACTCTTAAATAAGTGGAGATACATAATGCCAGGTATACAATATTATTACCCTGAAACAATTAGAGGAATTACAGTAGCTTTACTGGATGTCTTTAATAATATGGAAGTTAGAAGACGTGATGATAATGGTGATGTAGCTAAAACTTTTAAATTACCAATTACATTTGGCCCAGCCGAAAAGTATCACTACCTAAGAGACGAAGATGGGCAACAGAAAAGGTATTATTTACAATTACCTCGTCTTGCTCTTGCTTTAACAGGTTTTAACTATTCGGGTGATAGAGCAGTTGGTGTAAATGAGAATAGGTACTTCTTTAATGAAGAACTTGGTTTGGAACTTTCAACAAAATTTACAAAGGACGCTCAACCAACACCATACGACTTAACATTCACACTTTATATTCGCACAGAGTCGATGGACGACTTTTCACAAGTTATTGAACAAATACTTCCATACTTTAATCCAGCCTTACACCTAAGAGTGAAAGAATTTACTGGAATGAATATAGAAAGAAACTTAAAAGTGACAATGGAAGGTGTTTCACCTGAGTTTTTAGATGTACAAGAAGAGAATTCAAAAAGATATATTAATGGTACGATTAACTTAACAGTTAATGCATATATGTATAGACCTATTAGTGATAGTGCTATCATTAAAGAAATACAATCACGATACTTTGTTGATAATGGTACATCCGCAATAATGTCGGAAAAGTTTAACACATCCGGACACACTGAAACAAGTGCGTTCCCATCAAGTAGTGATTACATACTTAGTGGGTCATTAGATGGAAGTTATAGTACGGCTCCGAATGTAAGTTCCACAGCTTACTATTTCACATCAGCAATAAGTAATACCTGAGGTAAATAAATGTCAATTGAAGAAAGTTTTAAAGGAATGACTTCGGCGTTGGATGTAGAATATGTCCACGATGTAGCTGAAAGTGAAAAACTGTTTAATAAAATGGAAACGAAGAAGAATGAGATAGCACAAAAGGTACAAACCTCCACTGTTATAACACTCGAAGACCAAGAATATATGCAATTTGAATTGAAAAGTTTAATTCAAGGTGGTATGACAATATTAGAAGTATTATCACAAGACATTAAGATTGGAACTAAACCAAGTACACACGAAGCATACTTTAACGGTCTAGACAAAGTGGGTAAGTTGGTTAGAGAGTTAAGGGATCTTAATTTATCTGTTAAGAAATTGGAAATTGACGAAATTAGGGCTGGTAATACACAATCAGCAGATGTTTCTGTAACACATAAGTTAGATGGACGTGCCATACTTAAAATGTTAAAAAAGGTAAAAGAAGAAAGCGTTTTAAATACAATAGAGGCTAACTTCGAGGTGGAAGATAAAGAATGAGATTTTTAGAATATTATGATTTTCATAAAAAGAATAAATTAATGTTTGAAGAAACCTTTGAAAAATATTACACTAGAGGTTACTTTGGTAAACTCGATAAAAAAGAAATAAAGACTCAGCAGAAGGCATGGTTTGAAAAACTGATGTATTTTACTAAGGATAAAAACTTATTTGAATTGTGTATGGCACTATCAAGTAAGGAGAATAGAATTAGTAGAGAATGGTTTTCACATATGACTGGACATGAAATAAAGTACGAAACTAAAGAGAAAGTTATTGAAATTATTCATGAATATGTTGAGAACGGCCATTGTATTATAAATACAAGCAATAAAGGGAAGTTATAATATGGATTATAGAGAATTAATTAACGAAGCACAAGAAATGCTTAATGATGATATTAATGATATTGGTAAGGAGTTTTCACCTGAAGAAAAAGAAAAAATTTTAGCAAATGCTAAAAAAACATATGGTGAAATTAAAAAATCACTCGAAGCAGAAGGTGGTAACATTGCCGAAGAAGTACGTGAGTTAGTTACCAGACAATTATTTAAGCTGTCTAAAGCTATAAAAAAAAATGATCCTAATACACTTACAGCTTTATCAAACCAAGTTCAGGACTCTTATACCAATCAAGACCCAGCTGCAGCGAAAAAATTATTAAGAAGAATGAAGTCAAAGGAGGACTCCAAGAAAACTAAAACAATGTCGTCAGTGAGTTCAAACGCCGATAGTGAGGGGTCTGATGAAACTCAAAAAATGACTCCAACACTACAACCATCGAAAATAGCGCAAGAAGTTACACCAAAAGTACCAGCTGGTACTAAGGAAACACAAAAAAAATACAAAGTAGATTTAAATAAACCAATAGAAGCAGCAATTTTGGGACTTCGGTGTATCCATGACACCGGGACAGTACCATACTTAGGTAGTGGTAAAATATTTCTTGACCAAATAACTCAGAAACTAGCATCAAGAGAGTCTGCCATCGAAAAATTTATGAAGCTAGCAGCTGATGAAGACTATAAGGAACAATTTACCGACAATCTTGAAAGGCTTGCTGATGAAAGTGATGTAACAGCCAGTAGTGAGAATGTGATAGTCATTGATGATAAAAAGTTTAGTATAACAAAAGCTGAAAATACTCTGAATACATGGTTGTCAGCATTGGTGGATTATACATACAACAACTGTTATGATAAAGTGAAGAAGAATATAAGAGACAGTAGAAAAATTAAGCCGGCTCATAAGGATGAACTTCAAGGTCAAGCAAAGGGTATGATCAATGGGTTTTATACGACAATGGTCGCTGCTTTCCCTTTTCAGACTTATCAACAGGCAGTAGTCGATGCTGAAAAAAGAGATGAAGAAGTTGAGGATTGGATAAAGGCATGTATATATAATCGACTATACTACATATACATAATGTATAGATTCTCAGTATCTATTGGTTTTAAGGAGCTCATACCAAGGTCGGAAGGAGCGAGAACGTATATAAAATTATCTAGTATGAATAAAGTGCTTGGTGGTGATGGAGATAATGATAATCAACAAAGCGTTTTTGGTACAGAAACTAATGTGCAAAATATTTTCAAACAAGCTTTAGAACAAGCATCACAAATAAAATCCAGTGATATTACTTTCTTTGAGAATGTTACACATACAATAGATATGGCGAATAGATTTCTGGGTGAGGCCACCGACGATCCAACAGTTACCGATGAAAAAGACTTCCTACCAAAAATACTTACCGACTTTGTTGCAATCATGAAGATGGTAAAGAATAGAAATGCATTCAGTCTAGAAAAGTTTAATAATCTTGTAAAAGCTGATGAATTAAATAAGGTAGATTTAATGCAGGGTTGGTTAGATAAAAATAAAAAAGTGAAAGAAAAAAATAATTATTTACAAACCGCTCTACAATTTATGGTATACGCAAAAATGTACGGTGAGGGTGGAGATGTTGGTTGGGCTAAGAAATTCGCAAAGAGATGGCCCAAACTTACTGGTGGTTTCGGAATTGTAACGACATTTAAGGCTGGAAAAAAAGCAGTTGAGATTGGAAAAAAAGCATTAGGTATTGCACAAAAGATTCTTTAATTGAATAAAGGTTGATTTATGTATAATGGTAATAAGATGCTTCGAGCAAAGGGTGAGGAAATTGAGTACTCACCCGAACTGCTTGAGGAGTATGCTAGATGTCAAGAAGACATAATTTACTTTGCAGAAAAATATTTTAAGATTGTAACAATTGATGAAGGTGAACACCTCATTAAATTATTTGATTTCCAACGAAAGATGTTAAAAGCATTTGTTGGTGATGATGATCCAAGACAGCATTTAGCTTTGTGTTCCTCACGTCAGATTGGTAAAACTACCATATCCACAATTTATATTTTATGGTTCATTCTTTTCAACGAAGAGAAGACTGTTGCTGTACTTGCGAATAGAGAAAAGACAGCAATTGAAATTTTAAAAAGAATTAAAGAAGCGTATCAGAATTTGCCTTTGTGGTTACAACAAGGTATTGATACTGATTGGAGTAAGACTGAGATCCTACTAGAAAACAAAAGTCGTATTGTTGCCGGTTCAACTGCATCAAGTGCTATTCGTGGTTATGTAATTAACTTACTATTTTTGGATGAGTTTGCTTTTGTACCTAATAATATCGCAGATGACTTTATGGCTTCCGTTTATCCTACTATTGTAACTGGTAAAACGTCGAAAATAATTGTTGCTTCAACACCAAATGGTATGAATCACTTCTATCACATCTGGCGTGAAGCCGTAAAAGGTGAAAGTGGGTTTAGACCAATTAAAGTTAATTGGTGGGAAGTGCCAGGTCGTGACGCACAGTTCAAAGAACAAACAATTAAAGATATTGGTATTATACGATGGAACCAAGAGTTTCAAGCTAAATTCTTAGGGTCATCAAGTACATTGATAGATTCGGATTTACTAGAAAGAATGGGTCAGTCAACAAGGGACCCAAGTAGCCTTTCAATGGGCGATTTACTTTACATATATGAACGACCAGAACTTGATACAATGTATATTATGGGTGTAGACACAGCAAAGGGTACAGGTGGTGATTATTCGTGTGTACAAGTTTTAAAAATTAAAGATGAACATGACATTGATCACGTTGCGACCTATAGATGTAATACAATATCACCACATGACTTTGCACAAGTCTGTATATCCATTTCACAATACTATAATGGATGTTACATGATGGTGGAGAACAATGATGTAGGTGGTCAAGTAGCGGATAGTATTTGGTTTGAATACGAGTATGATAAAATTCTTAACACTGATAGAAAAGGTATTGGTACAAGGTCAACAAGGAAATCAAAACTAGCAGCTAACATATTAATGAAAAGATATTTAGAATCTGGTTGGTTAGACATTAAGGATCAAAGAACGGTATATGAGTTTGGTGTATATGAAGAAATACGGCCTGATGTATTCCAAGCACCAAGAACTGAACATGATGATTGTGTAACAAGTTTACTATGGGGTTTATATTTTATAACAACCGAATTCTTTGATAATAAGTCTTTACAAGTTAAAACAATAGATGCTAAATGGCGAATTGATGGTGGTGAAGACTACGATTTACCAATTATGATGAGTAATGATATACAACACAATTATGATGAAGATGGATTTGATTGGAGTCAGGACGGTAATGGTTTCTTACCGTAATTAATAGATTATATAAATACAGTTATAATGGATATAAATTCAGTAATTGATGTGAGTGAAATTATTAAAAAAAATTTAAAAGGAGATATAATATGGCTGGAGGATTTAAAGCACCTGGCATAACAAGAATAGAAACAGACTTATCAGAGGTGGCTGAGGCTGCCGGTACTTCTGTTGGTGCATTAGTAGGGGGTGCTGATAAAGGACCCACAAATAGACGAGTATTAATAACAAGTAACAAACAACTAGTTGACACATTTGGAGCTCCAACAGGCACTGATGCTGATATGACGATCTATGCAGGATTAGAGTTTTTAAAAGAAAGTAATGCATTATACTTTGTTCGTGCAAGTCATGGTGGAGAAAAGTATGCATCCATGGAAGTTCCTAAAACTTCTGCTGGTTATATAGCACCAAGAACAACTGGTGTTACAGCATCAGCTACAAGTACTGTTTTAATAGATAATGAGTACACTGATGGTAATACTAAACGTCGAGTGGACGGACAAGGTGGTAACTATGATGTTGAAAAATACACATATGAATTTGGAGATACAGGTTCAGCAACTTTATCCGCCAAACCCTCTTCAATAGTTATTGCTGCCCAAGGACCTGGTACTTATGGTAATGATGTTGGTATTTCAATTGTAACTTGTGCAGATACTGATTATAGAGGAACATACGGATTTAATTGGGAAATGAACTATGACGATCCTAATGCAACATCATATTTATGGACTTCGGGATCAAAAATAGAAAATTTGGATGGTACACCTTCATCAGCTACTGATGCTTTATGGAAAAAAGTGTATCGTGTTAATGTTTATGAAAAACCTTTAAATACAGATGACTCATATTGGCCTGCTACAAGTGCTACAACACCAGTTGAAACATACTTAGTATCAAACTCAAAAATAAAAGACTCACAAGGTAATAACCTTTACGCACCTGATGTAATTAACAGTTCTTCAAAATATGTTTATGTTAAAGTTAAAGATGATGCTATGCCTATGAGTACATTATTAACTTCTACTCGTACAGTACCTACAAATGCATACGATACAACTGCTATCAATTCAGTTATTTCATTAAATGGTGGTACTGATGCAAAAGCTTCTGTTACCGAGTCTGATAAAGCGAGTGCTTGGTATTTATTTACAGAACGTGAGAGTTCATCACCTAATATCCTATTAGTTCCTGATAGACCAAATTCTGTTGATACCGGTAGTGGTGTTATTGGTACAATTAAAACGGTTGGTAACATTGCTGCTGAACGTCAGGATTGTATAGCTGTTGGACAGGTTGGTGCGATTTCTGAAACATTACCACAGGATCTGGTCAATAAAGTAAATAAATACTATTCATTTAACAATCCGAGTTATGTAGCATTATATACTGGTTATGATAAAGTTAATGATAGTTTTACTGGTCAACAAATTTTATTACCAAAAGCAATCTTTGGTGCTGCTTTAATGGCTCGCACTGACGAACTTGCGAACACATGGGATGCCCCGGCAGGTATCAATAGAGGTATTATAGGTGCCTCGGCAGGACAAATTAAAAGTTATAGTGAAAACGATATTGGTTTCATGTATGACAATAACATCAACGCTTCAAAATTCATTCGTGGTATTGGACACGTTATGTGGGGTCAAAAAACGGCACAGCGTAAAAAATCTGCATTGGATCGTATTAATGTAAGAAGATTATTACTCTTTTTACAAAATACTATTGAACCAAGCCTTTTACCATTCCTGTTTGAGCCAAACGATGAAAAAACACGTGACCGAGTGTTTAGTGTCGTCGATGGTTTTCTTTCGGGTGTGTTCTCGGCCGGTGGTTTGACGGCTTATGAAGTAGTTGTAAACGAAACTAACAATACTCCTCAGGTAATTGATAATAATCAATTAAACGTGGATATTTATGTACAACCTACTAGAACTATTGAATTCATTCAGTTACAAACTGTCGTAACAAGAACTGGTGTTTCATTTAGTGAAGTTTAATTAATGGGGAGGACAACCTCCCCTACTTCAAAACTATAAATAAGTTTAGAAGAAAATAAGGAGATAAAAATGGCAGATTTTCATATCGACAAAAGAATTGCTAAAAACAAAGACATACAAAGAGCGTATCAGTTTGAATTGATAATACCTTCAGTAACAGGCACCGATTTAATTTCAGACAACTTTGCGGTTCAAGTTAGATCAGCGAGTATACCTGGTCGAGGCAACGAACCTATAACAAGTACTTTTTTCGGACAAGAAAAATTTTACCCAGGAAAACCAACTTGGGGAGGTAATCAATTAACTGTTGAAGTTGAGGAGTACGATGATCATTCAGGTTTAAAAGCTCTTAATAGTTGGAGTGAATTAATGTTCAATTCTGATTTCAAGGATAGTGGAGCAAAAGGTGGTGGTGTGGCAAAATTATCTCGAGCAAGTGGCAATTCACTAAATCTTTGTAAAGATATCACATTAAAAATGTATAAATACGATGGAACTCCTATGCCGAAGCAATGTGTATTTAAACAGGCGTGGCCAGAAACAGTTAGTGAAACAGCATTAGCTTACACTTCTAATGATTCCGTCAAATATAGTGTACAGTTTCGATGGGATTATTGGTTATTGCAAGATAATACTTAATAAAATTTGTAACTTAATAAATATAAAAATAACAAAAAAGGGGGTTTGACGATTCCCTTTTTTGTTGTATAAATACTGTTATAGTGAGGTATTAAAAATGTCAAAAATTAAGCTTGGTAATTCATTTGGTAATTTCTTTTTTAAAGATATACAAAGAGCATATCAGTTTGTTGTAGATTTTCGGGGTCTGAATGGTGGTGGTATTGATGAATTTAGATTAGATTTTCATACAAAGGGTAAGCACAATATTGAAATAGCAAGGACATTAAAAAAATCTCATGTGAAGAATGTTGTACTACCACAATATCAATTTGAATCACAGGGATTGGATATGGGACCGTATGTAAAATCGTTTCCTGTACTACAAAGAGTACCACTGGATTTAAAAATAGAAATGGTTGAAGATGAAGAGCATACAATTGGTTTTTTTATACAATATTTACAAAATCAGGTAATGAATGAGTATGGTGTATATAGACCAACAAACCTTCTTCCCACAGACGAGAAATTACCAACTGCAAAAGAGAAATTACAAATTGCGGTGACAATAGTTGGATATGACGGTGAAAAAATAGCGACTTATACATATTATAATTGTTATATACAATCAGCATCGGAAGCTACATATGACTATACATCAAATGACGCAATTACCCATAACATATCTTTTAAAACAGATTATTATGGTGTAAAATATTATCCTAAACCAAGGAACCCACAAGCAGGTAGAACTTCATTTGATTCGCCTACTTAAAAATATAAATACATATATAATAAATTGATTTGAAGGAGAATATATTATGAAATCAGAAGATTTTACTGCGGAAGAGTTGTCGCAAGTGACAAACCCACAACCAACACAACAAAGTATACAACCTGCTAATCCATTAGCAGAGATGACTAAAGAGGTTGATAACAATGATATTGGTGATAATTATTGGCCAATTGACGACCTACCGAGTAAGTTTAAACTGTACCCAGAAGGTACTAAGATATTTGCAAGACCGTTAAAAGTACTTGAAGTAAAAATGTTGTCATCTTTAAATAACGATAATTTTCATCATGTTATTACAGAAGTACTAAAAAAATCCGTTCGAGGTATTAACATTGATGAAATGCTAGTTTCTGATAAACTGTTTATCATTTTCTGGTTGCGAGCAAATACATATAAGGAATCCGGTTATACGGTAGACTTTGAGTGTGATATATGTAATACGGACTCAACATATGAGTTTGAGATTGATAATTTGGATATTATTGATATTAAAGATGATTATAATCCAGATGGTATTATTAAACTATCACAAAGTGGTGATGAAATAAGAACTCGTCAGTTGACTATTAAAGAAGAAAATAATGTGAAAAACTTCTTAACAAGAAATAAACGAAGTGCAGCAGTGTATGACGAAGACATACTAACAATTGCTAATTTAATAGAATCGGTTAATGATAAAAAATTATCACTGATGGATATGTATGATTATATTATTAACATGAACCCTATTGATTTTGGTAAAATTGAAACATATTTAAATCATTACGATATGGGTATTAGTCCAATTATGAATGTTACTTGTAAAAACTGTGGGGGTGCTGCCGATGTGGCGGTGTCGTTTCGCTCCGACTTCTTTGTTCCCAAAGCTCCTCTTAACTGAAATACTTGAAATGGAATTTGTAGCATCCCTTAAAGTGGGGATGCCTCCAAGTCCGGATAGGGATTTTTTTGAACTAAACTGGTTCTACGAAAGATATGTTAAATACCATAAGGATATGGAACAAACCCAGAGTAATTCTTATCAGTTATAAATAGTATTAAAGTAGGATATAAATATGGCTGAAAATGAAGATAAAGGTAATGCTGGTAACAGTAATAAATCTGCTGGGTATAGGGACTATCAAAAACTAAATAAGCGGGGTGATGCACAAACCGCTACACTCGATAAAATTTCTTCAGGTATTAACTTGATTAACGGAAATCTTATACGTATTTTCGACGACCAAAAGAAAAATTCTAAAAAAGGTTCTAGTAATAATGTAAGTACAGAAAAAAAATCTAACTCAGGTGCAACACTCACGTTACTTGCTCAACTAGTGAATAATTTGAAGAAGGAGGAAGACTCATATAGAACAGATGATAAAGACCCAATGGGTAAAACTATTAAAGTTCTTAAAGATATGAGAGGAGACTTAAAGGAAGGCTTCAAAAATAAAGGTGGTGGTGAAATAATCAATACACTTAAAATGCTGGTTATTGGTGGTGCCGGATACGCTCTTGGTAATCTCATAAATATGGATGATGTGAAAGCGCTTGGACCTGTAAAAATACTTATGAAAACTTACAAAGTATACCAACAGACCATAAAGATGATGGATAAATTAAAAAATGTTATTAGTGGTAAAACTTTGTTTACAAAGTTTGGTAAAATCTTTGATACAGTGGGAGACTTTTTCAATCCAGTAACAAGGGTTATGGACAAAGCAAAAGACTTTTTCAAACCAGTAACAAAGGTTATTGACAAAGCAAAAGACTTTTTCAATCCAGTTATGAGTGTTGTGGATGGAGCAAAAAAAATGTTCAAACCAGTTGCTAAATTATTAGGTGGTGGTGCCAAAGTTGGAGCAGTTGCTGGAAAGCTTGGACTGAAAGCATTGGCAAAAATACCAGGTCTCGGTTTAATCGCAGCAGTTGCATTGTCAGTACCACGATTTAAAAAAGGTGATATTATTGGTGGTATGATGGAGTTAGCATCAGGCGCCGCATCAATATTTCCAGGTATTGGTACAGGTATAGCGTTAGCTATAGACGCAGCACTGTTAATGAAAGATGTGGCAGAAGGTGGCTGGGGCAAATCTGTAATGAATAGTGTAACATCATTTTTGGGTTTTGGTGGCAATAAAAAGAAAATGGAAGGAGATCCTCGTAAAGGTTTTATTGACAACTCAAAAACAGGTCTAGTTAAAACGAAATTAGGAAGACAATCAGAAGGTGGACTTGACAGTGGTATTCCCATAGAAGGTAGAGCGACTAGTTTAATGTCGAAATCAAGTGTAAATCTTAATAATCTGGATTTTGGACCAAATCATGATAGTATAGATGGACACATATTAGATTCTTATGGTAAACACTTAGGAGGAAGTTACTCACCAGTAATTACAAGTGCTAGAAGAACGTCACAAGGAAACGCTGCACTAGAAGAGTCAGTTAAAAAATCAAAACATTTAACTGGAAACGCTTTAGATTTGAGGGTGAACGATATTGACATAAAAACGTCAAATAAAATTACAAGATCGTTAGCAGACGCCTTGGGTAAGGACTTCGATGTATTACAGCATGGTAAAGGTACTAATAGACATATTCATTTGGAGTATGATCCAAAAGGAACTGGATATAACAATGGTGGTATTGTTCCTGGAAGTTCTATGACCGGTGATCTCGTACCCGTAAGAGTAAATTCTGGGGAGATGATTTTAAATCGTAATCAACAGAATGAACTTTTTCAAATTGCAAAAGGTGGTAGTGTCAATCAAAAAATTCCAAGACTTGATTTGGCTGGTAGTGACTCAAAATCATCCACCAAAGAAATGATGGTATTTCTTGAAGGAAAATTTGCCAGTGTATTATCAAATGCTATTGCAGCGGCTACAGAAACCGCTGTTGGGAAAAGACCCAAAGACTACGGCGCTGGTGCGATGACCGCAGTTGACATTACATAAGGGGATAATATGAAATTACAGTCAGAACAATTGTTTTTTTTCAATGACGAAACACATCTACATGGTGCAAACGCACAACATAAAGTAGTGATTCAATCACTTGATGGTAAAACACTCAAAACACCACATGGTGAAATTGTGTCGCCGTATGTTGAGGGTTATTTACAAAATGAATTTAATTATGGTGTCACAGCAGACTGGCAGCCTTTGTTAGATAATATTGTCGGTAACGGTTTACTGGGTAAAGCGTCTGGTTTTACCGGAAGTCCACTGTTTCAATCTGGACTTTATAAAAGAAAATTTTATAAAGGTGGCGGTTACATATCATTTAATGTTGATATACGTTTATTAAGTGATGAACACAGCTCCCTATCTGACAAAAAACTAGATTCAAAAGGTGGTGGTAAAATTACAAATCCCAAAACGGCTGCACATTGGCTATCCAGTCTTTGTTTACCAACAACTGATCCATCAGTGGTGAAGATATTAGAAGGGGCGGGTAATTTTTTATTAGAAGGTGTCAAGGGTGCGGCAGATTTAGCGACAGGAGGACTTGTTAAATTTGAAAACGAAAATAATACACTTGATAAAGCCGTAGAGGCTATGGGTAAACCTTATGCAAGAACAATTAGAGTAAGCATTGGTAATATGTTTGATAGTTCCGACATGGTTATTGATTCTGTTGATGTTAAATATTCAAGGCAACAAGTTCTTACTAAAAACGGTGGAGATAGCGGATCAGATGATGATCATGACACTAGGAATATGACAAGTTATCAACCTTTATATGTGGATATATCATTGAAGGTGTCTACAAGAACAATTCCGTCAGTTGAAAAAGATGGTTCTGCAAATACTGGTCTTTTAAAACCACAACCTTCCGTTTCTTTTGCAACTGAAGGAAAGAAAATTATCTTGGGAGTTAATGAAAAATGAGTAAGTATAGAAGAGATGATTTTTCAGAAAAGAATATTGTTAATGGTGTTAATGAAGTAGACTTACCATTGAACGGTTTTAATAAACACGAGTTCGTTTCAGAACCCGGACTATATGCAGTAAAAGAATCTGACATACAAAGACCTGAATTAATATGTCTAAAGGTATATGGTTCAATGGATATGTGGTGGCTATTAATGAAGTATAATAAAATAGAAGATATATGGAATGATTTATTTATTGGACAAGTATTAGAGGTTCCCTCTAGATCAGACCTGGAAGCATATTATAGAAGTAGACGGTAATTATGGATTTCTCAAGAAGTATTAAATTAAACGGAAACGATCTTAGTGAAGATGGTATTATGATGAAAATGTTAGTTATAAAAGACTGGTTTTTCGATATGGTGCCAAGGTTGGAAATTGTATTAACCGACTCTAATGATGTATTGTTTAATACATATCCAATACAGGACGATAGTATTATTGAGTTAGAAATGAATAAAAACGTGGACCCCGATAAACAGGAAGATCCAATAATTATCAAATTTAATGTGTTGGATTGGTCTTCCATGCCAATGATTACTGGTCAAGATTCGGGGCATGTACATGAAATAACTGGATATTTAAATGTTTCTGATTTGTTTCATCCAATTGTAACAAAGTCCTTCAAAGAAAAGACTAGTGGAGGTGTTTTAAAAGAAATAGCGGGGTCATTAGGTCTTGACTATGTTAAGACCATTGATACAGAACCAAGTGATACGATGACTTGGTTACAGATTGGACAAAATAATCACGATATGATAAAGTATGTTAATAATAGGTCATTTTTTTCCGATGATGATACTTCACTAACATATGTAAATTTAAAAAATGAATTGATATTTACAACATTAAAAACAGAATGTGAAAAAGAAGTGGCCTTTGTTGGTAAAATGGGTCAACAACAGCAGGACGATGTACAAAATAATTTTAATGATGTAAACAGTACTACTGGTGATAAGAAGGATATACCAACATTTTTCTATTCATTCGCTACTAACAAAACTTTAGCTAGTCGTAATAAAATGGGTGGTTATGGAACTAAGTCCACATACTACGATGGTAAAGATGAACAAGCAAATTTTCCTGGTAATGGTAATGGTGATAAGTTGTTAAATAACTTGTCACAAAAGAATAAAAATAATGTTGGACAGGAAGTCAAACATTATGAGTTTGGTATTTTAAACGGTGGAGACCAGTTCTCAGAGGGTATACATAAAGAGTTCTTTGATTCTCAAGTAAGACATGAGTATACAATATCAAACTTCTTTAAAACATCGGTTATAGTCAAAATTAAAGGTAATAGTTTAATCAAGAAATATGATATTGTCGATTTGGTCACGCACAGTTCGGTGGATCAGGAAATGAATGAACCCCATTCTGGAAAGTACATTGTTGGTGGTATTATACATACTTTAGGTGATGAGACAGAATACTCAGTTCAGTTAGTTCTGTACAGAAGTGGTATTAATAAACCATCCAAGAAGGATTTGATGGATCTTATCTCGGATGATGAGAGTGGTGATGGAAAAGGTACTGGATTTATAGATCGCCTATTATGATAATGTGGAAAATTTAGTTTTGGAGTAATAATGAATATTGATGATAAATTGAGACAAGAAATTGGATTGCCTTTAGCAGACTTGCTTAAAAAGTTTGTAGACACTGGAAATACTAGTGAACCACAGATGACGTTTTATAGTGGTTATGTAGTTAATAATAACGATCCCGATAAATTAGGTAGATGTAAAATAAGAGTGCTTGGTGTATTTGACGAAGAGATACCGGACGATGATTTACCTTGGGCAATACCGGATTTTAATTTTATCGGAGGAAACGGCTCGTTTATAGTACCGCCTATCGACCAACTAGTTAGAGTATATTTTGATAATAATGATTATCACACACCAAGATACACAACAAAAGTAATTGCTAACGAAGTTAAATTTCAGGCTGATAAAAATGATGATTACCCAGACACCATGGTTTTCTTTGAAACAGATCAAGGTGAGTATTTTAAAATTAATAGAAAAACATATTTAACAACGTATAAACACGCTTCTGGCACAATGATTACTATTGACAAGGACGGAAATATTAATATTGACAATAAGTTCTCCGCAGGTGCTGCAGGTAATTTAATTGTTAATATTGAAGGTAATACAACACTTAATTGTGGTGGTAACATAGATGCCATTGCTACAGAAGATGTTACAGTACAAGGTAAAAATGTCACAATTAAATCTGCTGATGGATCGATGTGGCACCCAAACACTGTTTCAAAATGTTTTTTTAATAACCAAGTTCATGGTGGTCTAGCGTCTGGTACTGGTGTGGGTGGACCAATTGATTCTATTAAGGGTGAAACTATTTAAATGTCTATCATTTTAAAAAATATTATTGTTGATAAATTTAAAGAAATAAACGACAATACGGATCAGGAAAATCAAGAAGGTGGGTGGTTTGAAGTAGAAGACACAATTGATAAATCATTTGAACTTCTCGCGACAGGTATTTTTGAATATATAACCAATAGTAATAAAACATATTTCCCATCATCTACAATAGTTTCAACGTCTGTTGGTGTTCTTGTAACTCCTGCTGGTGTTTCGAGCCCATTATCAGACGTTATTATAACGACTGATGTAAGTATGGGTAGTTTAGAAGCGCTTATCAGTGCTTTAAAATGTGCTGTTGGAGCTTCAACAGATTTAACAACTTTGGAATATATGCAAAAGTTTTTTGAAGGTCTTTCAGCGTGGTTAAATATGGGTTGGCTAGCAAATATTGTTCAGGGCACGGTACTAACCACAGTAACAGGTGCCGGACCAATACTATTTCCAGTAATGTCGACATTGGGTGGACCATGTTTTCTTTCAATGCAGTCCGAAACACCATTATCATATGAGGAATCACACGAAATAATGGCTAAATATATACATCAAGGTTTGTTGGCAAATGTTATAGCCCCAATACCAACAATTGGTGCGGTCGGTCCTAGTAGTTTTACAGGTATGACAACTACATTATGGACATTTATTTGAGGTAATTTATGGCAAGTTGTTCAGGAGGAATGGGTGGATTAATAACAGTGAGTTTTACAACCGGTAATCCACAAAACAGTGTGACTGATACTGGATCAAAATCTGAAATTGGTGCTGGAATAGTAGCCGCTGTTACTGCTTCATTGTTATTTATGTTAAACATATTACCAATTGAGATACCAGATTTGACAGGTTTAGGATTGAGTGTTGACCAAACAAATTTTTTTAATGATTTATACAATAATGGGTCTGGTACATTAGGTACGACTACTGTAACGGACGAAAATTATAAAATAGGTAATATAAATTCGAACTATTCTAATGTCAAGGTTGATACAGGTAGTCTTTCAAAAACAAACGCTAAGAGTAGTGAAATGAAAACTACTATAAATATAATGAGACCGGTAGTGATTATTAATAGAGCTGGTGTGATTGATAAACAAAGATTTGTAACGGAGTAATTTATATGTTTTTAACAGGTGAAGCCTTATTTTGTAGTATACTTGAAGTTCAGTACGATGCTCTTGTAACAATTATCAACCAACTCATCCAAGCACCACGACAAGCAATAAATTTGATTTTGAATCTTGTACAATCCACGACTATGTTAATATTTGAGGCGATTAGAACTTTAGTCATTGCAACTGAACAAATAATAATAGATTATTTGCAGTTTGATGGTTTCGATTTAAGTCAAACTAAAGAAAATATTTGTCAAATTGCTTGGGACTGTGCAATCCTAAAAAATAAGTTACTAGATTACTTTGGTCTGTCAGATAACTTCAAAGATGACTTCCAAAAATTTGAGGATGTAGTATGTAAACAGGGTCTTCGAGACTTTTTTGAGGACTGGGTATCTACTGAACTGCTTGGTGGTATCGATGAACAACTTATTAAATGGTTAGCAGAGATCAATGAAGCCTATGATAAAGTTAGTAATGCGGTAGACGAATGGTTAAATGACTTACTAACAAAGCCAATATATGATGGTAAGTCATTTGTAGAATGGATGGATGAAATAGATAAATATGTGCAATGTGCCTTTGCTACTTGTAACTGGGCGTTGACTAGTTCTAACCAAAAAGAAGATTATTTGGACAACTTATCCATCGCTAGAGCAGAAGGTGGTGGATTTGCATTCATTGCTGATGAGTGGGTCAAATTTACAGATGATAAGGACTTTCTAACAGATTATATTGATGGACTAAGACTCAAGTTAGCAGCCGCTACTCCTGCACGTGGTATACAACCGGATGATTTGGCAAGATAAATAGTAATAAAGGAGTGTATAATGTCAGAATTTAAAACGGTATTTGATGTAGTAAAAAATTACGCGTTTGATTTAGGAAAAAATGTTATAACAGATGCTGATGTTGTAGATGAAGCTGCCATTAACCAATCAATAGAAAATATTTTTTTCACAAACAAAGGTGAACGAGTATTTAGACCTAGATTTGGTTCAAACCTACTAGCCAGTCTATTTGAAGCTGGTAATCAGGAAACCCTGATCCGTCTTTATTCAGATGTATTAGTACAGATAGGTGAACGTGAAACTCGTGTTACTATTGATCAGGCACGAAGTAGTTTGTATTTTGATGATTTAAACAATGTGATGTATATTACTATTAAGTATGCAATTAACCGAACTGGAATGCAGGGTAGTTTGAGTAAAAAAGTAACTTTATAAATAAGAGTATATATGGAGTTTACAATATGCCTAAACAATTTTTAAATTATACCGACTTGACATTCAACGAGATTATTAGTCAGGTAAATGATAGATTAAGAGAAGATCCCGAAAAACGATTCGATAGTTTTTTAGAAAGTACAGTAGCACAAACAATGATTGACATTTTTGCTGCTTCTACAGACATGACAAATTACTATATCGAACGAAGAGCCGAGGAACAGTTCCTCGACACCGCAAGACTTAAAAGTTCAGTAATACAACTCTCCAAAATTTTGGGTTATGTAGTACAAAGACCAGTACCTGGTCAGAGTTCAGTAAAAATTATATTGAAAGGACCCTTACCTACTAGTGTACTTGAGGGGCATACGGTAGACTTTAAGGCATTTGAAACAGCATTTGCAGTTGGTGACAAGAAATTTGTCCTAAAGAAAGATTATCAATACAAATTTACAGCAGCTGATATTGCCGGTGGTACAGCTAATAGTTTTAGAAAAGAAATATCCGTAAGTGTTCCAAATGGAACAGAACTATATTTAAACGAAGCCGGTTTAGTGCCTACTTCAGCCACATCACCCATTGAAATTATACAAGGTGAAATTAAAACTAAAACAATTGCTGGATCGAGTAATACACAAGTTGGTAATATTTTCCAAAAATATCTTATTGATGATGTAACATTTAGTAATGTTTTTGGTTCTGAGGATTTAAACTATGATGACACTACTAATTCAGCATCAAATTTAGCTGACGGTTTAACAAAAATTGCTATAACTCCAGCATCAACACCGATCACTGCTGCGTTTATAGATGAATCCAGTTTGTATGAGATTGATAGAAGATCAATACTAACATCTGAAACAGTAATTGATCAGACCTCAGTACTTAATGATGTACCAAATGTTTGTAGTATTAGAACTACTGATAGTCAAGGTGTTGAAATACTATTTGGTGATAATAAAATCGCTAGTAAAGGTGTGGCTGGTAGTAATCAAAATCTTTATATACAATACTTTTCAACTAAAGGTTTGGAAGGAAATGAAACAGGTATATTAAGTAAGAAATTAACAACTTCAAATTCTTTTGAAACAAGTAATGGTGATTCAATAACACAAAACATAGAATGGCAATTCAACTCATCCATAATTGCTGGAGCTGATATGGAGTCTATCGATTCCATTAAGTTAAATGCACCAGGTTTGTTCTATTCATTGGATAGATTGGTTACATCTAAGGATTATACTACATTTTTAAAATCCTTAACCACACCAGTCAATATTAAGAACGCCTTAGCTTGGGGTGAACAAGAGGAACTTGAAAAAGACTCTACTCTTACAGCAATAACGGCATTGCTTAATGTTATCTTTTATAGTTGTGTTGGACCATTGTATAATATTGGAGAGAGTAAAACAACACATACACATAAAGATTTACTGTCAAATACTGCTAGTGATGACGATAAAATAAGTACCTTCATTGAAGGTGTACAATATGATCTTGGTGGTAATACATTTGTGGAACAGAACTATTTTGATATTTTTATCAAAAATAATATGGTGGATTATTTACAAAACATAGAAACTAGTACAGCACCGGGTGTTAGTATAGTAAACAACAAGATTAAAAAGAGATCACAAATAACTCTTCGTAATGCTTATGTGTCACCATTGTTACAACAGTTTAATTTGACAGGTGATGTGTATATTAAAAATCTCGTATCTGTTAATGAAATAGAAAGAAGGGTTAATAATGCAATTTATGAGTTCTTAGATGAAAAGTCTGACTTTGCTCAGCCGTTATACTTATCAAACATAATTGAGTTAATTGAAAGCTTTCCAGAAGTGATTAATACAACACCTACATTCACACCGGTTGCAGGAACAGGAACCCCACTAGTATCAGCATTAGAGTTAGATCCTGACATTACAGGTTATACTGCGGATGAGAAACAAATAATCGTTCCTCAATTTTCAAATTCGTTTCAAAACTTCATGCCAAACTACGGTTATGATAGTACGGAAAATTTTAACAGAAGTCTAATGACATCCGGACCTAGTGCCGCGTATGATATTAAGGTGTGGGAAAATTCAAATTATCTAAATAATCCACCGTACGGTGCTAATAGTACCGGAGTACCAAATACTGAATTAAAAGGGCATATTAGAGTTGCTAATATTTCTGAAAGAAATTTCTATGAAAAATTTGTAAAACATTTTTATGACGAAATTCAAGGTACAGCAGGGGGATCTTTTGGAAATTCTAATGATTTTAAATCATTGTTTAGTAGAGCAAATCAGGAAATGAAATATATGATTCGTAGTTCAATGAAAGATCAAAGTGGTAATATTGTTAATTATAGTTTCAAACATGAAATTGTACAAGTTATATCAAAATTAAATTTTAAATATCGTTGAGGTAAATAATGACAGCCACAAGTGAAAAAATATGGCATGGTTATCAAAGTAATCTTTGGAGTAATGGTAATAATTGGTCGACAAGTGCTACAATACCACAACCATCAGAAACAGCAATTTTTGATAGTACAGTATCTAACAATAATTGTTTATTAGATGTGGACACATCAATAAATGGATTATCTGCTAATACTTATACTGGTTCATTAAATTTAAGTTCATACACTTTATCAGTTAAAACAGATGCTTATTTAGAACATTTAACAAATTTGGAGACGAGTGCTAGTACACTTAAATTTACAGATACTGGTGTAGCAACTCTTTCGTCAAATACATTTTATAATCTCGAATTTGCAGGAAATACTGGTTTGAGTGGATCTAATACTTCAGCCGTAGCAACGGAAGTTTCAAACAACTTGACTGTTGGTGGAACTTTAAACATAGGTAATGATAACAATGGATCAGGTGTACATGATTTAAAACTACTATCGGGCTCAACAATGAACTCGAGTAATGGGATAATTACTGGTGATGGTAGATTGTATATAGTCGATGACGTTCTATTGGATACGACAGGTACTTTGAGTAATTACGCTATTAATTATGTGTCTAGTGCTGCCAATGTTACTGTAATGTCAGGTGATTATAGTAATGTTAGTATAGTTCAACTGATAAATGATGATTCCACACCACACATATTTGAATTTCAAGGTGGAATACATAAATATACATATTTAGATGCAGGTCTTGGTAACAATACTGACGTGGCCGGTACAATTATTTCTCTTTCAGCAAATAGTCCGTCTGTGTCAGCATCTACAATAGATGTACGGAACTACGCAGTAACGAACCATGTTCAGTTTTTCATTGGTGATACAGATTTCCTTTGTAACTCATTACTTTCTACCTCTGGTACAAAAACAATTAGTGCTTCTGGTGGAAGAATTATACTTGGTGGAGAAGATACAATTAATAATTTCCAAGGTATGGATAATGTTATTGAAACGGATTTAGTATTTGAAGATGGTCCTTATACCATTTATGGAACTACAAGTCCAGCCCCAATTAACGAAGCTGTTATCAAAGCAAACAATATAACAGTTTCAGGATCATCAACTAACACACCAATTCTTAATTTCCTCCACGTTGACACTTTAAGTGCCGTGAATGACATTATTATAAGTGGTGGACCATCAACATTTACAAATCTACAAGGAAGTAAACTTGCTGCAGGTAACAATATTAAATTTATTGGACAAGGAAATACTCCAACTACTAGATTAAATATGGATCCAACAAGTACATGGTATCAAGAAGCTGGTAATAAAATTTGGGCCTGGTACGCAGATATACAAAACGCAGTTGTGAGTGGTGGAACAACAGAAATCAGTGGTAATGTTACTGTTACAGCTACTGTTAGTACATTTGCCGGCTCTGGCAGCTCTGGTGATACTAATGGTACTGGATCTTCTGCTAGTTTCAATACACCAAGTGGTGTAGCGGTAGATTCTTCCGGTAATATATATGTGGCAGATCTTTTGAATCATAAAATACGTAAAATTACACCAGCAGGTGTAGTTAGTACAATAGCTGGAACTGGAAGTGTAGGTAGTAATGATGGGGCTGGTGCTTCCGCTAGTTTTAATGGGCCTAGGGGACTAGCCGTAGATGCTTCCGGAAATGTGTATGTAGCAGATACATATAATAATAAAATACGTAAGATAACGTCAGCAGGAGTTGTGAGTACGTTTGCTGGAACAGGTAGTCAAGGTGATACTGATGGGGCTGGTGCTTCCGCTAGTTTTAATCAGCCTTATGGAGTTGCTGTAGATGGTGTAGGAAATGTTTACGTGGCAGATACGTATAATCATAAAATACGTAAAATTACACCAAGTGGTGTAGTTAGTACATTAGCTGGAACTGGTAGTGCAGGAAGTAATGATGGTGCTGGATCTTCTGCAACTTTTAGTTATCCTTATGATGTTGCTGTTGATTCTTCGGGTAATATATATGTGGCAGATAGAAATAATTATAAAATTCGTAAAATTACACCAAGTGGTGTAGTTAGTACCGTAGCTGGAACAGGTAGTCAAGGTAGTATTAATGATCCTGCTACTTTTAATGCCCCTGAGGCTGTAGCGATAGATGCTTCCGGTAATATATATGTGGCAGATACTATTAATGCCAAAATACGTAAAATAACACCAGCGGGTGTAGTTAGTACATTTGTGGGAGATTTATCACTAGGTGATAAGGATGGTGCTGCTGAGAATGCTAGGTTTCATACACCAAGTGGTGTAGCGGTAGATGCTTCCGGTAATGTATATGTGGCAGATGCGGGTAATGATAAAATACGTAAGATAGTATTAACACAAACAATTTCATATCATGACGTTAGTACGTTTGCTGGAACAGGTGGTAATGGTGATACTAATGGTGCTGGCACTACTGCTAGTTTTAACGATCCTCGTGGTGTAACTTTAGATTCTTCAGGTAATGTTTACGTTGCCGATACTGACAATCATAGAATACGTAAAATAACACCACTTGGTGTAGTTAGTACATTTGCTGGTACTGGAGCTTTTGGTTCTGTTGATGGTGCTGGTGCTTCCGCTACTTTTTGGGATCCTTATGATGTTACTGTTGATTCTTCAGATAATATCTATGTAGCTGATATGAATAGTCGTAAAATTCGTAAGATTACACCATCAGGTGTAGTTAGTACCTTAGCTGGTAATGGATCTTATGGTGCAGGTGATGGTGCTGGTGCTTCGGCTAGTTTTAATCAACCTAAAGGATTAGCAGTAGATTCTTCAGATAATATTTATGTAGCAGATTATAATAATGATAAAATACGTAAAATAACTCCAGCAGGTGTGGTTAGTACCTTAGCTGGAACAGGTAGTCAAGGTAGTAATGATGGTGCTGGCTCTTCCGCTACGTTTTACGCCCCTCTTGATGTTGCTGTTGATTCTTCAAATAATATATATGTAGCAGATGCGGGTAATAACAAAATACGTAAGATTACACCACTTGGTGTGGTTAGTACCTTTGCCGGCAGTGGTGTTGCTGGTAGTACAAATGGTACTGGTACTTTAGCTACTTTTGATTCTCCCCAAGGTGTAGTGTTAGATTCATCGGATAATATTTATGTTGCATCGCTTGTCAACGATTTAATACGTAAAATAACTCCAGCAGGTGTGGTTAGTACTTTTGCTGGTACTGGTGAATCCGCTCCCTATATAGGTGCTCCCGGTACTGGTGGTACTGATGGTCCAGGGAATGTAGCTACTTTTTATAGACCCCAAGGATTAGCCGTAGATTCTTCAGATAATATTTATGTAGCGGATAAGAGTAATCATAAGATCCGTAAGATACAAAGTGCTGGAGAAGGTAGTACTATCTTTACTTCAGGTAATGCCGCTGCAACTGATAATTTGGGTGGTAATACTAATTGGTTTTTTGAAAATGACCGTAACAATTTAACAGATGGTGCTATTGTTACTGTTGATCAAACAACTAAAAGATCTGGATCACCTATAACATTGAGTTTTACTGCAACAGACACACAAACTGGAATTACTTCATCTGATATAAGTATTGATTTAGATCCTTTAATTGGTGCGATTGTTCCAGGTTCGTTTAATTATGAGGTTGCCAACGAACTTACCTTCAATGTTGAAATTTCAGCTGTAACTTCCTCAGCTACAAATATTGAAGTAACTACAATTAACGGTTCTCAACTAACAGCAACTGACACTTTCGGACCTTATGATTACGATACAACCGCGGGTACAATAAGTTTTCAAAATTCGGTACCTAGTTATGGTATTAAAAATGATGAAATATCTGTTTTAATATTTGCTGATGATATATTAGGTTTCCCATTGGGTGGTCCAGCTACTGTTTTTTATGGTGAATATAATGGACAGGTGGTAAGTTTTAATAATTTTTATATTGAGGACACTACAAGAGCAGTTGTGGAGGCGATTTTACCCGCGACAACCGAAACCCTAAGTGGAAATTTATCAATTTCAGCCACAAATATTGAAGGAACTACTTTTACAGGTAACTCAAGTGCTGTGGGTAAGTACTATACCGTAGACTTAACTCCACCAGAAGTCACATTTACATATAGTCCTACAAATCAAATAGCATATAATTTTATTAGTGTAAGTGCAAACGTGTCAGACAATGTTGGTTTCTCAACCTCGTTTGATTCAACAATAACGGATTATTATTTCATCGACTCAAACGGTGTGACATATCCATCTCCTGCAACAAGTGTTTTAAGTACTGATAAAACCTTACTAACACAAACATTTGATTCATATGGGGACGTTAGTACAATAGCTGGAACTGGAACTAATGGTAGTAATAATGGGGCTGGTGCTTCTGCTACTTTTCACCTGCCTGCTAATATTGCTGTAGATTCTTCAGGTAATGTGTATGTAGCAGATACATATAATCATAAAATACGTAAGATTGATACTAACAATGTAGTTAGCACCTTTGCTGGAACTGGTAGTCAAGGTGATACTGATGGCGCTTCTGCTACTTTTTATGGACCTCAGGATGTAGCGTTAGATTCTTCAGGTAATGTGTATGTAGCAGATACATATAATAATAAAATACGTAAGATAACGTCAACAGGAGTAGTTAGTACATTGGCTGGAACAGGTAGTCAAGGTAGTAATGATGGGGTTGGTGCTTCTGCTACTTTTTACTATCCTTATGGAGTGGCTGTTGATTCTTCAGGTAATGTGTATGTTGCGGATGGTGTTAATCGTAAAGTGCGTAAGATTACACCAAGTGGTGTAGTTAGTACATTAGCTGTGACCGGCAGTTCTGGATTTCCTCAGGATGTAGCTTTAGATTCTTCAGGAAATGTATATGTAGCAGATTATGATGGTAACAAAATACTTAAAATTACACCAAGTGGTGTAGTTAGTACATTAGCTGGAACAGGTAGTCAAGGTGAGGATAATGGTGTTGGAGCGTCTGCTACTTTTTATAGACCTAGAGGAGTAGCGGTAGATTCTTCTGGAAATGTGTATGTGGCAGATACATATAATCATGAAATACGTAAAATTACACCAAGTGGTGTAGTTAGTACATTTGTGGGTTCTGGAGCTATTGGTAGTAATAATGGTACAGGTTCTTCTGCTACTTTTTATAGACCTGGAGGAGTAGCGGTGGATACTTCCGGCAATGTCTATGTGGCAGATACTAATAATCATAAAATACGTAAGATTCTAGTAACACCTGAAAAGGAAATGAATGCATTTGAATTTGAGATAAGTGCGTCAGGTACTTTATATTTAACACTTAAAGACACAGCAGGAAATATAACAACTTGTGCTGACGATGGGTACATAACAGAACCAACAATTATTATTGGTACACCATCACCATCAAAGGCAACACCGATTGATACAAATATAGTAGTACCAATAAGTGCATTTGGAACACTTACAGATAACAAAGATAATTACTATGCTAAACTTTTAAGTACTAATAATGACGAAGTTGAATTATTTTGGAGTGATGTTACTTCACCGGCAATAAATGTAAATACATTTAACGTGATTCTATCAGGAAATGATAAGTTGGTTGGAAGCGTAGTTGTTTCTGGTGGAGTTTTAAAATTAGCTATGGTTAGTACTTTGGCTGGAACTGGAAGTCCTGGTAGTAATGATGGTGTTGGAACATTGGCTACTTTTTTAGTACCTAATGGAATAGTAGTGGATTCTTCCGGCAACGTCTATGTAGCAGACGAAGCCAATAATAAAATTCGTAAGATTAATACAAATGGAATTGTTAGTACCTTTGCTAGTGTTACTTCACCACAAGGATTGATAACGGATTCTTCAGACAATCTCTATGTAACAGATTTTATTAATAATAAAATTCTAAAAATTACACCAAGTGGTGTAGTTAGTACCGTAGCTGGAACTGGGAGTCCTGGTTCTGTTAATGGGCCTGGTGCTTCTGCTAGTTTTGCAGGGCCAAATGATATAGCAATGGATTCTTTAGGTAATATTTACGTTGCTGATACATTTAATTGTAATATTCGTAAGATTGATACTAATAATGTAGTTAGCACCTTTGCTGGGACTGGTAGTGCAGGTAGTATTGATGGTACTGGCACTGCCGCAAGTTTTTCCTTTCCAGCAGGAGTAGATATTGATTCTTCAGACAATATCTATGTAGGAGATACTAGTAATCATAAAATACGTAAAATAACTCCAGCAGGAGTGGTTAGTACTTTTGCGGGTACAGGTACTCCCATTCCCGGCGGAGTCGATGGACCTGGTGCTACTGCTAGTTTTGCTATACCTCATGGAGTAGATGTGGATTCATCGGATAACATATATGTGGCAGATACAGGCAATTCTAAAATACGTAAAATAACACCAAGTGGTGTAGTTAGTACTTTTGCGGGCTCTTTTAGTACAGGAGACGCAGATGGTCCAGTTAATGCAGCTCGTTTTAACTTTCCTAGAAAAGTTGTAGTAGATGCATCCGGTAATGTATATGTATCAGACACTAATAATAATAAAATACGTAAGATTGTTATTGATCCATAAACTTATAAATATTAAAAACAGGATTAAATTGATATGAGTCTTTCAGCATTTTCACCACCATATATAATTAGTGTAACAAATACAGGTTATACATATGGTAATACACCACCGATAATTACTGTTGACAGTTCCGTACCATCAACAAAATATAGTAACAGTAATATAACACAATATTTTACTATTACATATGAGGCGGGTATTGCACCATCTGGACTCGTATTAAGCGCTGGTTCACCTGTATCGACTAGTGCAGTGACAGTAGTTGATTCCACAACACTGATGCTCGAAGTATCAGTTAGTGCGTCTGGAAGTATTGGTATATCCGCAACTGACATTGGTGGACTAACGTCAACAGAAACAGTTTCAGACTATATAATTGATACTTCAGTAACAGGGCCACTTGGTAGTTCATCAGATGTATACGGACCAGGTATTAAATACACTCTTCATAATCCAAGTGATAGATTTGTTATAACCAAAGATGGAAACAATACAGGTTCAGTTCATGTCACAGTAACAGATGATATAGAAATTGTTTATGAAAGTGGAAATCCTTCAAATTGGATTGGGTTAGTTCCGGGTAGTGTTGGTGAAATTGATAACACATCATGGGTACAGACGACAAGTGCGGTTGTAGAATTTGATGTTATAAACATTTCTGCAACAGGTGATGTAATTGTTTCAGCAACAGATTTTTGGGGTGGTAATACCAACACAGAAAGTGATACAAGATGGATGGTAGGTTGTTCGGACAATGACAGACTGATAAATCTGGTCAACTTTTTACCACAACACTTATACGATTCAGAAACATTTGATTTTACAAAACTTTTTGAGAACTTTCTAAACACTATGTATGAGGATAGAGACCATCCTTGTAATTATGGTATACTTAAAAAAATAGAACAGATAGGTGACTTACATGATCCACAATTAATGGATTCTGAATACTTACAATTCTACGCAAATTTTTTAGGTTATGATTTGACAATAAATAGGGGTGAAATTGGAAACATAACAAATGAAGTGACTGATGACGGTACATATATAGATGATGAAGAATCAAAAAAGTATTTAAGATTTGTAGTTGAAAATTTACCTAACTGGTATAAAATTAAATCAACTAGAAACGCAGTAAAAATTATGTTATTTTCATTTGGTATAATTGGGGATTTATTTACACTTTTTTCAAACGATTATGATAAAAATTGGATAAGTGACAGGGAAGACGATAGATCATCAATTGGAACCCAAATACCAAGTGGTTATTATCCCACTCCTCATTTTCAACTAGCTGTAAACCTACGAGAAACATCACCCAAGTGGTTACAGAACCTTGGATCAATACTAAACGCTATTGATGGTATAAGACCCATCAATACGGTATTTGAGCGCTTTGGTGGTTATTATGATATGGACCCAGCAATTATAAATGTAGTTGCAGGTAGTCCACATATAACACAGAGTGTATATATTGATTGGACAAACTCTCCTGCGACGCTTACACCTACACCTACATACACTGTTAGTACATTTGCGGGAACCGGTAGTCAAGGAAGTAATGATGGCGCAGGTTCTTCTGCTACATTTAATGAACCTAGAGGAGTAGCGGTAGATGCTTCCGGAAATGTGTATGTGGCCGATGAAGACAACAATAGAATCCGTAAAATAACTCCGGCAGGTGTGGTTAGTACATTTGCGGGTTCTTCTTATGGTGATGTAGATGCAAATGGAACTGCAGCAAAGCTTGGCCAACCTAGAGGAGTAGCGTTAGATGCTTCCGGAAATGTATATGTGGCAGATGCTGGCAATAATAAAATCCGTAGGATTACACCAGCTGGTGACGTTAGTACATTTGCTGGAACCGGTGCTTATGGTGATACAGATGGTGCAGGAAATGTTGCTACTTTTAAAGCTCCTTATGGAGTAACCTTAGATGCTTCCGGTAATGTGTATGTTGCAGATACTTATAATCATAAAATTCGTAAGATAACTCCCTCAGGTGTAGTTAGTACAATTGCTGGAAGTGGTACTCAAGGAGATGCTAATGGTACTGGAACTGCTGCTAGTTTTAATCAGCCTCATGGTGTTGCTGTAGATGCTTCCGGTAATGTGTATGTTACAGATACGGGTAATCATAAAATTCGTAAGATTACACCAGCAGGTGTAGTTAGTACATTTGCTGGAAGTGGTACTCAAGGAAGTAATGATGGTGTAAGTTCCTCTGCTACTTTTTTTAATCCTAGAGGGGTGTCTATTGATTCTTCAGGTATTGTGTATGTTGCAGATCCGTATAACAAAAAAATCCGTAAGATTATACCAGCGGGTGACGTTAGTACAATTGTATTGACAGGTTTTAACTATTCAGGTTTCGACCAACCTGGTGACTTAGTAGTAGATTCATCTAATGATATTTATGTGGTAGATACCGCTAATGATAGAATTAATAAATTTACACAGGGTGTGGTTAATACTAATATGTATAGTAACTCAGTTGATGGTAACTTAGACTATTAGATTGAAAGTATAAATATTAAAAAATAGCATAAGAATCTTTTGAAGGAGAAAATGAATGTCACTTACAATCGTAACAAGTGGTGGATTGTCCGCAGTTAATATATCAGATGGGTATCCAGTATTTTCAGTTAAATATTTTTTACCAATCTATGATCAGAGTATAGATCCAGTAATACATAGCACAGATAATAGTATTGTAACAAGTGCGGTACCATTATCGGGTGCTAGTTTAGTTTCAACAACACATAATACACTCACCGGAGAAAAGATTTGGAACTTTGACACTAGTACATCGGCTTATATAATATCAGATGATAATTTTCATATGTACAAAGATACGGGTGGTTCATTTTCGTTAAATACTTACACTAATAGTACAATGTCAAACAGTACCACTGTAAATTTACTTAGTGGTGCTGATGGTATTCATCCTTTATCAGATATTGTTTCTGGTAATGAAACACCAACAATTACATCAGCTAATGCAGTTGATGGTTCAAATTTTATTTGGTCAACAACACCTAACGCAACGGTGTCAGCCAATAATAATAATGTTCTTGCACTAAATTACCAAAATCTTTGGGATGGTGTATCTTATACACCTTCAACTAACGACTTAGATCCATTATCTGCTACAGCCGCATTGTTTCACTGTACAATACCTAATAGTTCGGGCGACTTCAAATTTAATAAAGTAGCATTGTATGTACAAAAAGTATTACCAACTGGAGCTTCAGATACTAACGAACCCCCTATACTATTTGGTGTGTCTGTTTTAAACAACACAATAGAAGTGACGAATGATGTTGATGGAGTACAAAACTTTACATTAGATGTTAAACTACAATTTAGTGTGGACAACTTAACAACAAATACAGTATATTATGATAGTGACTATTGGTATAAACTACCCCCAGCTGTTTCATCACCATATGGATTGTTTGCAGTAGGGGATGTAGCAATTGGTACATCCGCTAATAATGGTTCATGGAATCCTAATGCTAAACTACATTTAACTGACAGTGAAAAGCCTCAGTTAATTTTGAGTAAGACATATCATAGTGATCAGGCCGTATTTGAAATGCAGGACAATGGTGGTTTACGCATTACCACGTCAGCCGGTGGACCTTTGTTGTCTGTTGGATTAGAAACATCTGCAATTGGTAATTATTCAATAGCGTCTGGACAAGAAACTTCAGCATCAGGTACTCATTCATTCGCGAGTGGTTATCAAACATTAGCCGGTGGTGATCAATCATTTACTTTTGGTACATTTACTAGTGCTGATGGGCGTAGAGCTGTTTCATTTGGTAACACTACTAGAGCATCAGGTGCAAATTCAATAGCGTCTGGATATCAATCAGAAGCACATGGTGAAGCATCATATGCATTGGGTTATCAAACAACTGCTAGGGGTTATTATTCAACAGCGTTAGGTCAAAAAACAAGTGCTGTTAATGTTGGTTGCGTAGCAATGGGTAGAGAAACATCAGCTATTGGTAATTATTCAACAGCGTTGGGAAAAACAACACAAGCGAATGGAGACCATTCGCTTGCCGGTGGATTTGAAACCTGTGCTGTAGGTGATGAATCCTTTACTTTTGGTAAATCTACTACTGCTTTTGGCCATAGAGCTACTGCTTTTGGTAACACTACTAGAGCATATGGTGTAAATTCACTTACTCAGGGTATTAATACTTATGCTTATGCTCCACAATCAGTAGCATTTGGTGATGACGTTAGAGTTGGTATAGAGACTGTGGGGGAAGCGTTTAATACTCTTGCAATAGGTAAAAATAACTGGGCTAGAGGCAATCAAACAATTATGGGTGGAAGTAATAACAATACTACTGATACTTCTCACAATTCATTAATAGCTGGTGAAGATAATAGAATTGGTTCTGATGGCACTAATAAAAATGCTTTTATTGTTGGTCAAGACAATAAAGTGTTTGCTAGTCAAACTGCAATAATGGGTAGTGAAAACTTAGCTTATGGCCAAAACTCTTTTGTTGGTGGTTTTGGATCCCAAACAGGACTAATTGGTTCTGCTAATTCGACTGCTACTGGTGTTAATAGTATTGCATTTGGTTCAAATGTAAATGCTTATGGTGCTCAATCATTTGTATTTGGTAAAAGTTCTCTTGCATCAAATGATGAATCAATAGCATTTGGTTTGAACAATCGATCTGAAGGAATTCAATCAGCAGTTTTTGGCTCATCTGTAACTGCAGAAGGTGAGCAGTCTTTTGCAATTGGTAGTGGTTCTACTGCAAAAGGTAATAAGTCCTTTGCTGGTGGTTCTGGTTCAATCTCTAATGGTAATATGTCTTTTGCATTTGGCAATCAATGTGTTGCAACTGGAATAGGCTCACAATCTTTTGGTGATGGAACAATAACGACAGGTAATTATTCACAAGCGTTTGGTGAAAACAATCAAGCTTTAGCAGGACATGCTCAAGCATTTGGAGAAAACACTATTGCATCCGCTAACTATTCCCATACTTTTGGAAAGGATGTTAGTGCGAGTAATAGAGCAGAATTCGCATATGGTACAGGCAAATTTACAGGAGGTACAGGTTCTGGTCATGCACAAGTTTCAAGAGTGACAATGTCTGATGAACTAGCTACTGCAGGTAGTTCTTTCACTTTAACCATAAATAACATAACTGCTAATGGTTTTAAACCCTTGGCTGGCACGGTTGGAATGGCAAAAATCGATCTTATTATAGTTGACCAATTCGGTCTTATTGGTGAGACTTTTACTGCTTCAAATGCATACAGATGCGCTACCGACGGTACAGTCTCTCTCGATCTGAGTGAACAGCGTAACCCAGCATCGGGTGGATTTGGTCATTCTAGAACCCTTGGACCCTCAACTCCATCTATCAACGTAGCGGTGGCGGAGACTAAATGGCAAGTCCAGAGTAATAGTTTAGTTTTTATAGTCAAAACAAATACAGCAGCTGGCCAGTATTCTCGTGCTTTTGGGGAAGCTAAGTTTATCCAACTTGCTCATCATACATAAAAAAATATAATCTACAAAAAAGGAGACTTCTAAAGTCTCCTTTTTTTTGTTGGTGTTGACAAATAAATTAAATTAATATATATTTGTTATAGAAGCATTAAAATATGTAAATAAATTATAACTTTATATATATTTAAAGTTCGTATTTAATTGAGGGTGTATATGAGAAAAAAGGTAAAAATTAAAAGAAAAGATGCAATAGTTCTTTATAATCTGTTCGCAAATGCTAAAGGTAATTTTAGTGAACAGTTTGCATATTGCATACAAGAAAATCTATTATTGATGTCATCTTTTTATGATGAGATGGTAATATTAGAACAATCCATTGTACCTACCGAACGCTACAAGAAATTTATGCGTGAAAAGGTAGAACTGTCTAGAGAATGTTCACAATTGAATGAAAAAGGTCAGATTTTAATGCAAGAGGATGGAACACCATTATTCAAATCTTATGAATCAATTGAGAAATTTAGAGATAATTTTAGAAGTTTAGTTGCTGAATATCAGGATGATGTAATAGAATATGATACTTCTGTTAATCGTTTGAGTGAAATTAAATCTGAAAAAATAGAAATGTCAATTTTCCAAGTACCCATTGAATTTATTCCAAACATAGATTTAGAAAATAGAAATCTATTGACTAAATATATTTGTAGTGATTCTAAAGATATTATTGAACAAAGGCTATTTGGAAATGTTGTTAAATAATATATCGCTTACCACAACTTGTATGGATAGAAATGATTTTTTAGAAGAATCATTAGAAACGTGGGTTCAATTTGATTTTGGTGAGATTGTTATAATTGATTGGTCATCTAAAGAAAGTCTTAGGGATATTGTAAGTAAATATCCTAATAAAAAAATTAAATTGGTTGAAGTTAAGAATGAAGATTATTATCATTATTCACGTGCAAGAAACTTCAAAGTTAAAATGACAGAATTAGATTATGTTATGTCGATTGATTGTGATGTTAAATTGAAGAAGAATCTTTTTGATAACATAGAACTTAAAAAAGATACTTTCTATACAACAGTAATTGATAATCCAATTACTGGAATTATTGGTACTTCTATAATACCAAGAGAAATGTATTTTAGTGTTAATGGTTGTAATGAGAAAATGTCTTGTTGGGGTTCTGAAGACATAGATTTGTATAAACGATTAATTGGAAATGGTTTTAATAGGAAAATGCTAAATCCATTAGAAGTGTCACATATTGAACATGGTGATGAATTAAGAATAAAAAATACTAAGAGTAAAGATAAATGGAGATCAAATTCTAAAAATAACTTAATTGCTGAATTATATGAAAATGATACAGATCTAAGTCAAATTATAGAAGACTATGAGGTTACTAGAATATGAAATTATCTATTTTAATTTGTACATTAGAAAGTCGTGTAGAACAACTACAAATAATTCTAAAAGTATTACAAAGGCAATCTAATAAAGATGTTGAAATTCTTATTGAAAGTGATAATGGAGAATTATCTACCGGTTCTAAAAGACAAAAATTATTAGAACGTGCAATAGGTGATTACATTTGCTATGTGGATGATGATGATATGGTTTCCAATAATTATGTGGATTCTATATTGAATGCAATTTCATACAAACCAGATTGTGTAGGTATTATAGTTGAAAAACGTAAAGATGATTTACCTTATCGAAAAGTAGTTAAAACAACTCAAACATTGAAAAATCAGTGGATTTGGAATTTTAACGAAAAGACAAATACTCAATCAATGATTCCTGACCATTTAACACCAGTTAAGCGTGAAATTGCACTTAAAGTTGGATTTAAGGATATTAGTAAGGGTGAAGATACAGTTTATTCCATTGGAATTATAGAGTATTTAAAAACAGAAATCTTTATTGATACGCCAATCTATTTGTATGATCTCAAAACTACCAAGAAATTATATGAAAATGTAGAAAACAATCCAAAAGTTACTGCAATTACAATTACTAAAGATAGAGTTGATTTTGTAAAACAAAGCATTGGTTACTTCAAAGATCAAACACATAAAAATACAGAAATGATTATTGTTTGTCATGGTAATTCTGAAACTAAAAAAGAATTGAGTGCCTTTGTTAAATCTGAAACAAATATTAAATTTATTGAAGTTAAAGATGAAGTAACTAAAGGTTATATGATTAATATAGCAATTAAAGAGTCTAACAGTGACTATTGCATACAATGGGATGATGATGACTACCATTCACCAAAAAGAATTGAACAGCAATTAATACCAATACAATATAATGTTGCAGATGTAACAACACTAGCAACATTCAAAATGGATAATGGTGAACTTGTAAAAGATGTTCTTTGGTGTGATGGATTAGATGGAACTATGTTGTGGAAAAACACTGGTGTACTTTCACCAGAAGTTACACGCGGACATGATACTGCATTTATGCAAGTTTTAAAATCTAAATATAGAACATTAAAAATTTATGATGATTATTCCACCTATACATATTTTATTCACGATATGCAAATGTATAGCAAAAAAGAAATATTTAATACTGTTACTGCACCATACAAAGTTGTTAAAAAATAAAAAAAATGACATTAAATATAAAAATATATATTATATTTTATATAGAAATATTTGTAAGGAGTGTAAATGAGTAAAATTATGACAAAGAAAATATTAGTATTGGGATCTAAAGGCTACATTGGACAGTCTTTATTACACCATTTAGTAAATAATGGTCATGAAGTAATTGGAATTGATAGCGGAATCAAAGAAAAGCAAATGGAAAATTTGGGTGTAAAATCTCTTTTTGAACCTATTTCTTCAAACCATACTAAAATTTCAAAATTACAAAAATGGTTACAAACTCCATTTCCTCTAGATGTTCGAGATTATGAAGAATTAAGAAAAGTCGTGAAGGTTTTTAAACCAGATGTTATTGTTCATTTGGCAGAACAACCATCAGCACCTTATTCAGAAATTGACATGGAAAAATCACATGAAACATTAATGAACAATGTGGAGACAACTTTTAATGTTGCTAGAGTTGTAAAAGAAGTCGTTCCTGAATGCCATATCGTAAAACTTGGTACAATGGGAGAATATGGTAATCCAAATATTGATATAGAAGAAGGATATTTGGATGTGGAGCATAATGGAAGAAAGGAAACTTTTCTTTATCCACGTTCTGCAAACTCTCTTTATCATACCAGTAAAATAATGGACACTGATTTATTATCATATTATTGTAGAGTCCATCGTTTGCGAGTTAGTGACATAATGCAAGGCCCAGTATATGGGTTTGATACAGACACTGCTAGAACTTCCTTTTATTATGATGATGTTTTTGGAACTGTTTTAAATAGATTTTTGGTGCAGGCTATTGTTGGTGAGCCATTGAGTATATATGGATCTGGAGGACAAACTAAAGGATTTATAAATTTGAAAGACGTAATGAAATGTGTGGAACTCATTATTAACAATCCAGCAGAAAAAGGCAAGCTAGAGATTTATAATCAATATACTGAAGTATATAGTGTGTTGGAATTGGCTGAAATGGTAAAAACTGCTGGTGATGAAATTGGATTAGATGTGAAAATTAATAACATTGATAATCCAAGAAAAGAACCCGAAGATCATTATTTTAATCCTAAGAATGAAAAACTATTAGAATTGGGATTACAGCCTACAAAACTTAGCAAGGATATTATTCAAGATATGCTTGTGGAAATTGGAAAACATAAACTTAATATTGATAAAAGTAAATTTTTACCTAATCATTCTTGGAAGTGATGGTATTATATAGTTATGAAAAAGTATTAGTAGTTGTAGATATTCGTGGTATTGACAAATAAATTAAATTAATATATATTTATGTTAAAGATTGAAAATGGAATTGAAAAATGATTAAGATAATTTCAGGTTGGTCCAATCCGGGTGGTTCAACAACAGCGTTTATAAACTTATGTAATCTATTTAATGAGAACGGGTATGATTGTACATTCTACGGACCACATGATTGGCACTTAGATAAGTGTAAGAGTGGAAATTTTCAGGATATCAATTTGAAAAAGAAGGATGTACTTATATATCACTTTTTAGATATCTTTAAAACAAGACCTCCTGTAAAGAAATTTGTACTAAGTTTACACGAAAAGGACTTGTACAATCTGAATGTTAAAGAACATAATATGTTTGATACAATACACTTCCTAAACGACAAACACATTGAATGGCATGGTGGTAAAGACCAATTTAAAAACTACTTTATAAGTCCTAACGTAGTAGATAATCTAATGCCTTCACCAAAAAAAGACTTGAAAATTGGTGGAGTAATTGGTACGGTTGATTATAACAAACAGACACATAAATCTATTGAACGAGCTTTGAATGATGGTTGTGAACAGGTTCATGTCTATGGTAATATAACAGACCAAACCTACTATCAGAAATATGTTAGTAAGTATCATATGTATGAGAATGTTCATTTTTCCGGATTTGCTGAGGACAAACAAGCTATGTATGATAGTGTGACAGATGTTTATCAGGATTCGCTAAGTGAAACTTGGGGATATATTAAAGTGGAATGTGATTTAACTAATACTAACTACCACGGAAATGATTCTATAAAGGATAATTTTGTTAGTATGGGTAGTAAAGGAATACTTGAGAAATGGGTAAAGGAACTTGAATTATGATATCGGTTGTAATGTCTTATTTTAATAGGAAACCACAATTAAGGGCTACATTGAAAAGTATTGATATTTCAGGGATGAAAGATTTGGAAATTATCATTGTGGATGATTGTTCTGATTTGGAACACAAACTGGATAAGGACTTTTTAAACGAGTTTAAGGATTTGAAAATTAATGTTATAGAAATGAATCCAGAAAAGAAATGGTATAAAAATCCTTGTATTCCATATAATGTTGGTATAGCAGCTGTAACAGGTGATGTAACAGTATTACAGAATCCTGAGTGTATGCATTTTGGAGACATTCTAACAGAAATAGATAACAATTTACAGGAAAATGAATATATTTCGTTTCCAACATACTCATTAAGTAAAGATCAAACTGACACAATATTAAATTTGGAATTTGATAAGAACTTTCATGGTAATGTAGTAGAATGTGTAAGTCCAATTTCAAGTTCACCTGCCAACCACTACGCCGAAGGATGGTATAATCATTCAACGATAAAACCATTATTTTATCATTTTTGTTGTGCGGTAAATACTAAACATTTAAAAGAAATGGGAGGTTTTGATGAAAGGTATGCTGAAGGTATATCATATGATGACGACGAACTTGTTATTAGATTGAAAAGAAAAGGTTTGAAAATGTTTATACCTATGTCACCAATTGTTTTTCATTTATTTCACGAAAAGTTTATGTTTAGGGATGGAAATTTTATGGAGTATGTATATAAAAATATGGCATTATTGGAAGTGACAAAGAAAGAAGAGGGGTGGAAAGTAAATGAATAAGCTTAAAGTAATGACAATAGTTGGTACTAGACCAGAGTTGATTAGACTGTCTTGTATTTTAAAAGAATTGGAAAAGTATGTTGAGAGTGTTTTAGTACATACTGGGCAAAACTATGACTATGAGTTAAACGAAATATTTTTTGATGATTTGGACATTACTAAACCAAAGTATTATTTTGATATAAAGACTACATCAGTAGCAACTGCGTATTCAGATGTTTTGTTGAACACTGAAAAGATTCTAACTAAGGAAAAACCTGACGCTATTATGATTTTGGGTGACACTAACAGTGCAATATCAGCACTTATCGCAAGACGTATGAAAATACCTATATATCATTTAGAGGCTGGGAATAGAAGTTTTGATGATAACATACCAGAGGAAATTAATAGAAGGGTTATTGACCATATAAGTGATTTCAACTTGGCTTATACTGAACACTCAAGAAGAAATTTGCTCAACGAGGGTTGTCATCCAAGAGATACTTTTGTTATAGGTTCACCTTTACGTGAAGTATACAATCAATATAAGACTAAGATCGAACATTCTAAGGTTCTTAAACAGTATGATTTGGAAAAGGGTAATTACTTTCTAGTAAGTACACATCGAGAAGAAAATGTGGATAGTGAGGAAAAGCTAAGGGATATTATATGTAGTATAAATGCTGTCTCCAAAAAGTTTGATAAGAAAGTAATTTTTAGTTTACATCCAAGAACAAAAAAACGCTTAGAAAGTATTGAAATTGATACAAAAAATATTATATTTACTAAACCATTGTCGTATACGGATTATTGTAATTTACAAACAAATTCATTTTGTGTACTGTCTGACAGTGGTACTATTAGTGAGGAATCGAGTATCATGAATTTTCCAGCAGTAACTATTAGAAATAGTATGGAACGACCTGAAGCACTGGATGCTGGGTCTATTGTTTTGTCTGGAATTAAAAAGGATGCTGTTTTAACATCCGTAAATATTGTTACTCAAAATTTTAATAAAAGAGAATGTCCTCATGATTATATAAGTGATAATGTTTCAAACAAAGTTATTAGTTTAATTGTGGGTACTTGTGGGTTAAGGGATAAGTGGAAGGGGATTGAAGTTGAAAAATAAAAAGATATTTATAACAGGTGGTGCTGGCTTTTTGGGTAGTAATCTTGTAAGAAGATTTTATGATGAGAACGAAATAACTGTTTATAGTAGAGATGAAGCTAAACATTATTATTTAAAGAAACAGTTTCCAAAAATACGATGTATTATTGGTGATGTCCGTGATTATGATAATATGAAGAAGAGTTCTGAAGGACATGACATTGGAATTTTTACAGCAAGTCTAAAACAGATTGGTGTGGTGGATCAGAATGTTAATGAAAGTGTTAAAATTATTATTGATGGTGCGTTGAATAGTAGACGTATTGCTGAAGAACACAACTTTGAATCCGCTTGTTTTATATCAACTGATAAGAGTCGTTCAGCAACAACCTTGTATGGTGCTATGAAGTTTGTGGCTGGTGAATCATTTATTGTAAATAGTGATGTGACAAAAACTAGATTGAGTACTGCACTATATGGTAATGTTACCAATTCAACTGGATCTATAATTCCTTTAATATGGGACTCGATTAGGCGTAAGTATGAACTGACTTTATTTTCAAAAGAAATGACACGCTTTATAATTGACATTGAGGACGCAATGGATTTGGTTGAAGTTGCTTTGAACTATGATGGATATAATGTTATACCAAAAATTAAATCAATTAGAATTAGCGACTTGTTTGAATTGTATGAAGAAGAATTTGGTTTGTGTTATAATCATGGTGTACCTAGAATTTCTGAGAAGTTACATGAGATTATGATTTCCTCTGAGGAAGTGCCTAGAACAAGTGCTGACAACAACCATTACTTCATGCATTATAAAGATGTGTGTGAAGGTGTGAGCTTTTCAAACAATGAGTATTCTAGTAAGGACTGTATAATGAGTAAGGAAGAGTTAAAAGATATGTTAAAAAAGAATAATTGGTATGAATAAAGTACTTGTGTTTGGTTCCAATGGTATGTTGGGTAGATATGTTGTTAAATATTTATCTAACTTTTTTGAAGTTAGTAGTGTGACAAGAAATGATTTGGATTTAACAAATTATGGTTTGGAAGATTTGGAATTAGTTGTTGGTACCCATGATGTTGTCATTAATGCCGCTGGTTTGATAAAACAACGAAGTCCGAGTAATTATGATATGGTTAAGGTTAATTCATTGTTTCCAATAGAACTAGCAGATTTGTGTGAAATGACAGGTAAGAAACTCATACACATTTCAACGGATTGTGTATATTCAGGAACCATAGGGAAGTATGATGAGAACGCACTACACGATGCTCTAGACGCTTATGGAAAGACAAAGTCTTTAGGTGAACCAGAAAACGCTACTGTGGTTAGGGCATCCATTATAGGTGAGGAACAATCAAACAAACATTCTTTCATTGAATGGGTTAAGACTAGAAAAGATAGTACTGCTGATGGATATGTAAATCATCTATGGAATGGTATAACTTGTTTGCAGTTTGCAAAAATATGTAGGGATATTATTATCAACAATCATTACTGGATGGGAGTTAGACATATTGTATCTGATACGGTTTCAAAATATGATATGGTTAAATATACAAATGAAACTTTTGATTTGAACATACAAGTGAATGAAGTGGAAGCAGATACTGTAATTGATAGAACTCTATCATCCAACTTTGGATATTTCTTTGATATACCAAGTGTACAGAAACAAATAGAAGAGTTGAAAGGTTTTGAATTATAATGTTGACGAGTAGTAATGATATTAATATATTTACTGGTATTAAAAAGTTGGAGTTACAAAATGAAAATAGTAGCATTTTTACAATTATACAATGAATTTGAAAAAGGTAATTTAATTAGGTGTTTGGAAAATTGTAAACAGTGGTCGGATGAAATAGTTATTTATGATGATTGTTCAGATGATGGAAGCAATCTAATATATAAAGAATATACTGATCATGTGATATATGGAAAGGAACGAAAGTTTACTTCGGAACTTGCACATAAAAAAGAATTGTTGAAACTTGCACTATCTTTAAATCCTGATTGGATTGGTTGGATTGATGGAGATGTAGTATTTGACAAGGAGTGTACCGAAGGTAAGTTAAGGCTTCATGCCGAATATGGCTCTTTACACAATATTGATGCTTGGGCTTTCCATAATATTAATATGTGGAGAGATCCTTCATGGTACAGACTAGACAATCAATTCAACACATTAAACCATATTTGTTTTTGGCGAAATAATGGTAAACTACATTATGTTGAAGAAGAAGGTTTACATAAACATCAGTTTCCACGAGGGTTAGATAAAATTGAGATGTCGCCCAATAAGATATTACATTATGGGTTTGCATCATATAACAACATAATCAATAAATATTTGACATATAAATCTTATGGGCAAAGTGGTTATACATTGGATAGATTGATTGATGAAACTTCTTCATTTGACTTGGTTAAAGTACCGAAAGAGTTTTTTCCAATAGAAAATATTCCTACTGATTACGATGTGTCTAGAAGACCTATTCCATTAACATACAATGAGGTTAGAAATTATGAGTCGTGGGAAAAATATAAAAATGTCTAAGAGTATAGAAATAGTTTCGTTAATTTTTAAATCTAAAGATTATTTAAATTTTATATACAACCAACTTAAAAAAGAATGTAATAAAGTAGATGGGTGGGATGTGGGTATTAGGATTGTTGCTAATGATGCGACAGAAGAGGTGTTGGATCATTTAAAAACATTAGATATACCATATACTATTTACAATGACGATATTCCAAATGATTATTATTTGAATAGAGTTTATAGATGTTATAACCATTCTGTTGAAACTAGTGAGTATGACAATGTATGTTTAGTTAATTCTGATATGGCATTTTCGGAAAATTGGTTGGATAATTTATTAAAACATCATGATGGTAATAATATACCTTGTAGTAGATTGATTGAAAGTGGTAAAATGCCAAGTGGTTTGCATGGTGTTTCTAATAATTTTGGTAAAACTCCACTAACATTTAGTGATGTTGATTTTGATGAGTATGTTAATATAATAAAACAACCTTTTGTTCATGAAAGTGGATTATATATGCCTTGTATTTTTGAAAGAAAACGATTTATTGAAAGTGGTATGTATCCTGAAGGTAACTTATATAAAGATGGTATTGGTAAGTTTGGAAGTGAATTTGTAATGTCTGGTGACAAGTATTACTTTGAAGAAGTTCTATTGAAAAAATATAATATGAAACACATAACTGTTTTTGATTCAATAGTGTATCATATTCAGGAGGGTGAGAAAGATGAGTAAAGGATGGTTAGTAAATGATTGTTTGACTTGTATACCAGGAACTAAAACTTTTTGGCATGACCTGTTAGAGAATGTTGATGGTTTAGTTGATAAGTGTAATGGTCATACTCCATATAATATTTTACCCACAAGAATTGAAAGTGAGTTACAGGTGGAACAACCAGATTATATAATTCGTAACGCTACTTTCTTTAGAAATATGAATACTTTAGTTCCAACAATTTCTCTATTACAAGATGTAGTAGTTGGTCGTGACGTACAGATAGATACTTGTAATAGATCAACTGTTACGGTTTTTAATTCACAATACACTAAATCACTTTACCCAGAAATTACAAATTCTGTTGTGATTCCTTTAGGTACGGATTTTGAAAAGTTTAAACCTTTAGATAATGTTAATGAACTTAAACAGAAGTATGGTATAAATGATAATACTATATTATATGTGGGTAGTTCAACAGTATATCCTAAAGGTTTTGATATGGTAGAGTCCATTATAGACAACACTGAGTATAAATATGTTTTAATTATGAAAGATGATTATCAATCATCAAATCCTAGAGTAAAAGTTTTTAACAGAATCACTCAAGACGAAATTGTTGAGATTACAAACTGTTGTAGTATGTTATTATGTACATCAAAAGAGGAGACTTTACATTTAGGTGGTGTTGAATCGGCTGCTTGTGGGTTACCAATTATTACTACAAATGTGGGTATATATCCAAGTATTAATGGTGATGGGTGGGGTCATATATGTGACTCGTTGGAAATGTTCTTACAAACAATAGAGTTGGTTTTTAAGAATGTCGATAGTTATAATCCAAGAGAAGTATTTTTGAAAAATGGTTTGGATAAGAACTCGTCAATGGAGAGTTGGAATATGTTAATTGATAAACTCTTAATGAAGGAAAAGTAAATGTTGGAACATATATATAGCGATGAGTATTTCAATTGGACAAAATTTGAAAGTATTGTTAAAAGTAAAAAGTGTGAGTATGAGAATGCTAGTCCATTCCCTCACACTTTACTTGACAGTTTATTTACTGATAGTGTACTTGATGATGTGTTGAATTGTTTCCCACCAATCGAATCTGATGAATGGGATAGAAGAAATGATATTGGTGTACAAGTTAAACTAAGAACTAAATGGAAAGACGAAAGAGACATTCCACCAAAAGTTCTAAGAGTAATACAAATATTACAATCAGGAAGGTTTGTTCGTTTGTTATCTGAGTATACTGGGATAGATGGTTTAATGCCTGATTACTGGTATGGTGGTGGTGGACTAAATCAAATACTACCAGGTGGAGAATTGGCTGTTCATGTTGATGGTACACTTAATGATGAGATAAAAATGTATCGTAGAGTAAATCTAATTGTATTTCTCAATAAGGATTGGGAAGAAGAATATGGTGGACATTTGGAATTTTGGGATTCAGAAAAGAAATGGTGTGTTAAAAAATTAACACCATCATTTAATAAAATTGCTATTTTTAATACAAGTGATTTGACATATCATGGTCATCCATACCCTTTAACTTGTCCTGAGGATCGTTCGAGGAAGTCATTGATCTTATATTATTACACAGCAACTAGACCAGAATCCGAAATTAAGTTTGGTAAACAGCACCGCGCTTTATTTTCAACACGAGAAGAATTGGGGATATAAAAAAGATGGAAAAAGGAATAAACACTAATATATTTGTAAAACACTTTAAAGATAATATAGAGGGTTATCCTATTAATATATTTGAAATTGGTGCGGAGGATGCGAGAGACTCAGTAATATTTTATAACGAATTTAACAGATCTAATATATACGCATTTGAAGCTAATGTAGACACTTTTAATAATAATAAATCAAATATTAATAATATAAACTATATAAACTGTGCAATTTCAGACGTAGAACATGATACTATTTTTTATAAAAAGACCGAACAGTATCCGGGTATATCGTCTTTACGCAATAGAGGTCAGCAATACCCGGGTGTAACTGTTACGGTTAAAACGAAGCGTATAGATACTTTTTGTAATGAGAATGATATAACAAGTATTGATATATGTAAGGTTGATGTTGAAGGATGTACATATGAAGCATTAAAAAGTTTTGGTGATATGTTAAGTAAAACAAAAATATTTCATATTGAAACTGAAACATCACAACACTTTGAAAACCAAATTGTAGAGTCTGAGGTTTTTGATTTATTGAAACAACACAATTTTGAAATGTTACAGCACGAACATTGTTGCTTAAATCAATATGATTCTGTGTGGATAAATAAGATGTATAAAAAGGATGTAACAAGAAATGATTAAATTTGAAAAAGTGAGTAAATATGAAGAACAAGATATTAAGTTACCTAAACGAGCTACAGCTAGAAGTGCTGGTTATGATATATACAATAATGGATCCGAAATTAGAGTACTACCACAATCGTACTCGAATGCTATTTCAACAAAACTAAAAGTGTGTATGGAAGATGATATGGTATTAAAAATATATCTTCGTTCAGGTCATGGTTTTAAGTTTGGTGTTGGACTTGCTAATACAGTAGGTATTATTGATGCCGACTATTACAATAACGAAAAGAATGAAGGTGAAGTCTTTATTAAGATTTACAATCCTTCTCCTAACTACTTTATTATACCACCAGGTGAAGCAATGGCTCAAGGTATATTTGAGAAGTACTATCTTGTAGATGGTGATGAGTATGGTGAAGGTGATGTTAGAGACGGAGGGTTTGGCTCCACAACATGAGATGTCCAATCTGTAATACAACTAAGATAGAATCGTTAGGTGCTTGTAACTGTGATGGTGATGTAAAGTTTCATGACTTCATGTGTGAGAACGAACATATGTGGACAGTATGTACAGATAAGAAGACTGGAAAAGTAACTATCGATCTGGTTTCAAAGCCGAAGTTATAAATACAATTAACCTTGGACGGCTACAAAGTACTAAGGTGTAGGTAGACCTCTTCGGGAAGTCTACTTTTTTTGTTTTATAAATAATTGAAAGAAGGAGTAATCGATGGGATTTCCAAATATTTTTAATTCTGACTCGTGGTCCATAACTATATCTAATATGCCAAGCGTAGATCAGGGTAAGATTGATGTACATAAACTTTATGACTTATATATAAAGTCAATATCAGTACCAAACATAGATCTTGAAGTAATACATTCAGACTTAATGGAGTCGAGTACATTTCATCCAATAGGACGAGCTAATGTAGATTTACCAAACCTATCAATAGAGTTTAAGTGTGACGAAGACTTGGAAAACTATTACAATCTATACGAGTGGATGCAAGCACTCAAGTATGGAAGAGAAGTAATTAGTTCAGATACTGCTAAGGGTACTAATATTAAGTCTATTGATATTGTATTTTTAGATAATGAGAATAGAAGACGAGGCTTTTTTAGATTTACCAACGCTTACATAACTAGTCTGGGCAGTTTAAATTTGACACAAGGTAGTTCAGAGGAGGTGACTTTTCCAGTCACGTTCAACTATGAAGAAATTAAACTAATCAAAGTTCCACCTGCAACATAGGTATAATATGAAATTTAGAGAATTAATAGAAGAGTTTGAATCCACATTTGATGGAAAGATTGGTAAAAGTGACCAAAAATATTTTGAAACAGACTTTGTCTCGGACTACACTATTGACTACGATGACGATATTCCATCAGCAATATTTAGAAGGGATAAAGAAAAAATTTCAAGTGAAGATATAAACACAGCAAAGGAATGGTGTGAGTGGTGGAACTCAACAAATGACATTAAAGTGATGGTGTTGTCTACTGACCTGGGTGACCTTGGTGTTAATTTAGCTGTAAAATGATATCTTTGGAAATACAATATTATAAATAATTAAGGATGTGTAAAAACATCCTTTTATTTTATCAGTGAGTGAAAGGGGTTTACTATGGAAGAATTGGATATGGAGGGGATGATACAAGTCGAGCCCCTCGTAGATTTAAAAATTATAAAAGAAACATTATCAAGAATGGGTATTGCAAACAAAAAAAGAAAAGTTCTTTATCCAACTTGTTACATCTACCAAAACTTTGACGAATTTTATATTGTACATTTTAAAGAGTTGTTTTTAATAACACGACCGGATGGATATAATAACCTTTGTCAAGAAGATGTAGAAAGAAAGAATTCAATACTATTTTGTTTAAAAACTTGGGGATTAATTGATGTGGAAGAAATGACCATACAACCACACGACAAGTATATCTTTGTATTGCCACACGAAGAAAAACATGAATGGCAAATAGAACACAAATTTAATATGAATAGTATCCAGCAGGTAGTAGAATGAGTGGAAAGTATTACGAAGAAGAATATGATGAAGATGAACATATTGAGGAAGAATACGAAGAAGAAACACCAGAGATAAACTTCGACCACTGGGATTAAACAATGCGGTATAGACTTTACAGTGATAATACTAATGGGTCAATTGAGTTCATAGCATCCTTAATAACTGTTATACTTATCTTAGGTTCGTTTACACTAGTATTTTGGTTCTATGGTATTTTTAAATGACACGTTTAAAATAATTAATTATATTATAAATAGTAATATTATAGCGAACATAACGAGGTTTTATGAAAAATTTTTTAAACGAGGGTGGTAATGTTTTTAAAGGTAAAACGGATCGTATCAAAAAAGAAGATATTGATCCTACTTTAAACAGTTACTTCGCAGAACTCAAAAGAGTCTTCCCAAAAAAGACTAACATCTTTTCAACTGAATATTTTCGTCCGATTGGTTCGGTTGGAAAAAAAGATTATAGTGGTGACATTGACTTAGCAATTGATGTAAGTATGTTCCTTGACAAAGATATGTCTGAAGAATCTATGAAGGAATGGGATATTGAACCATCATTTGTGGATGAGCGTTTTGTAAAATTACGCAAACGTGCTCGTACAGCAACGGATGAACAATTAAGAATAAAAGCATTCTTACAAGAACTGTCTGTTCGTATAAATGAAAAAAGTCAAAACATCTATATTGATGAAAAGAAAGTAGGACCTGGAACAGTCTTTGGTTTATACCCACAACTTACACCAGAAGGTGAAGACTTAGACGTTGGTGTCCAAATTGATTGGATGATTGGTAACCTTGAGTGGTTAGAATTTAGTTATTACTCAAACACATATTCCGGTGTTGTAAAAGGTTTACATCGTACGCAGTTAATGTTAAGTTTATTTGTAAACAAAGGTCTTAGTTTTAACCATACAAACGGTGTTAAAGATAAAGATACTGGTGAAGTCCTAGCAACAAGTCCTAATGAGGCTATAGCGTTGCTTAACACTATATATAACTTCGATATAACAAGAACTACACTAGAAGACTACTTTAAATTACATGCCTTTATAAAAGCTAATATAAGTTCAGAAGATTATGATAGTTTAATTGATATCTATTTAAAAATACTCGACAAGACAAGAGCCGACATACCTGAAGACTTACAGAAAGAATGGATGTTAAGAAAAGATAGTTTAGGTCTTACAGGTAAATTCTTACCTGATGATAGTAAGTTAAAACAAAATGAAAGTTTTGTAAGTTATCTTAAAGGAGTTATTTAATATGTCGGGGGTTAGTGGTTCTGATAGAATTAGCAGAGAACATTTTAGTGTTGTCCTAAATGACTATAAAAAACTCATTTCGCAATATCCAGGTTTTAAAAGTATAGAACCATCAGGTTCATTTAAATCGGATATGTCAAAAGATAGTTTTGGTGATATGGATTTAATCCTACACATTGAAAGTGATAAAGATAAGAAATCACTTAAACTAGATTTAGTAAAATGGTTTAAAGGAATGTCCGACAATGTTGTAGTACCTTTCACAAGTGAAAAGTATAAAGGTCGTAAGGTATATAATAGTGGTGAAATTGTTACTATTAATTACCCACAAAAAATTGATGATCTCACAGTACAGATAGATAACATTATAGCATTGGACGAAGTTGAAGCATCTTTCAAAGGCGACTTCTTAGATATGCCAGCACAGAAACAAGGTTTGGTCTTAGGTTTAATGAAAGTTATACTTATTGAAAACACTCCTGAAGTAGTGTTTGAAAAACTAGGAGTTGATTTACCAACTGAGTTATCCGAAGTAGAAGAGTACGAGTTTAATTTAAGTAGTATGGAAATACAATTACGAAAAGTTACTTACATAGAACCTGGATCATTTAAACAAAAAAGTCGTGAAGTTGTATGGAGTAGTCGTAATTGGAATGAGTTGAAAAAGATATTGTGGCAATATGATTTGGACCAGAGTTTTGAAGAACTGTTGGTTGAGATTAAAAAACAATTAAAGAATCCTCGTAGTGCAAGACGAATGGCTGGTGTGTTCAGTTCTATGATCAGTGTTAAGTCGGGCGAGTTAGGTACACCAAAAGGTGATGCTAAAAAAGATGCATTGGATAAAGTACAAAGTATGTTTGGTGAATCATTCAGTACATTTAAAAGTTATTATTTAGAAATAAAAAGAGGTCGTGATGAACTTTAATGATTATAAAAAGTTAATATTAGAAGGTAAACAAGAGGACGCGTTTGTTGTGTATGCTGGAAAGTTTCAACCATTCCATATCAATCACTACAGAACATATCAATACTTAGTTGAGCGTTTCGGAAAAGAACGTGTCTACATTGCTACTGCAGATACGCCCAAGAAACCAAAGCCGGGTGAACATATACTAGACTTTAAAGAAAAGAAAGAAATAATTACAACTATGTTTAAAGACATACCAGCAGACAATGTTGTTCATGAACAAAATGTTTATAACCCCAAAGCAATTAAAAGTAAATTTTCAGAAGACACTCCATACATTGCTATCGTTGGAAAGAAAGATGCTGAACGACTTTCAAGTGGTAACTACTTCTCTTTCTTAAAGGATCAGGAAGACGATAATTTAAAAGGGTGGAGTGAAAAGGGTTATGTAGAACTTGCACCACAACAAAATATACAGTACGCAGGTGAAGTTGTAACAGGTACACTTATTAGGGATATCCTAAGCGGTACTGATGAAATTTCTAAGACAGAGATACTATCACTAATATATACAGAACTTGATGACTATACAGTAAACTTTATTAAACGAAAGTTTAAAGGTGTTGAAACTAAAGAGGAGCAAATGGGTATGACACAGTCTTCTGAAGAAGTTGATAAAAATACCAGTGAACTTTCAGGATCTAAGACAATAAACGTAGTAACGGATAAGGGTAAGATTGTACAAAGGACGGTAGTACCAGAAGACAAACTCTAGTAGAAATAACAGTTGACAGAATAAGACATAATTATTATTATTAGTGTAGGTATAGTTTGTACCTGCACTTTTTTGTTGGTCATATGGAAAATATTACAGTAGAGATATATAGTGAAGGAATGGAACTAGCAGAAGTCAAAAGAACAATTAGTAAATTTCAAAAAAAGAATAAGTTAGATTTTAAAGTAAAGATATTAATTGATTGGTTTAGTGAGTTCGCTGGATATTATTATTTTGGGGAAGACGAGGTGAAACTATTTGTCAATCCAATAAACTGTCAATACTTTGATAGGACGTTTGGATATACAGATGATAATTCTTTTGTTGGAGTAATGACACATGAGTTCTCCCATTGTATTGATGACAAGTATGGACTACAAGCAGACTATCGTGTTTATACTAAAGCTAATGGTAGATTAATGTTAAATGATTATGTTAGAAGAACTAACATAAGTGAAGAGATTGCTGAACTGGTTTGTCTGTATATTAACAACCCATACTTATTAAAACATATAGATGTTCCAAGATACAAGTGGTTGTCAAAATACTTCAAGTCTACCACACCTTGTTCGGAAAAGAATTTTAAGGAAAGATGGAAAGCTTGGGATGGTGAGACTAGAAAGCTTTGTTGGAAGGATTGGGGAATTAAAGTAGTAAAACAGAATATCTATCTTAGGAAGCGAAAAAGAGTTGACAAGAAGTGATTAAATAACTAACTTTTATTTATAATCAAACAACCGAAGGAATAGATTATGTTTAAAGCAATAATTGTAATAATAGTATTAATAGTATTAACTGTAACTGTATGTACTGAAGAAGAAAAGAAGACTGTTGTGAAGAATACTAAAGAAACTGGTTCATTTCTGATCAATATGAAGAATGCGTTTGTGGAAGGTCTTGAAGAAATGGATGCAAAAAGTAGAAAAATATTACAAGAAGGGACGGATGCTCGAAATAAACAAGTAAGAGATAATGAGTTAAGGGAGATGAGAGCTTTTAAAAAGAATCGTGCCAAGGAAGATGCTATATTAAAAGAACAAATTAAAAATCATGTAAGACAGTAAGGAATTAAATGTTAAAAGAAATTACCGCAACAGGTTTTAAAGGAGCCTCCCAAGGTGGATTGGCTGCAGGATTTAGTAGAGACATAACAACAAGTGGTTTTGCACCAAAGGGTTATAGAATACCAGGTGGTGAAGATCCAGGTCTGAAATATTTAGGTTTAGAAGAACATGAGAGTGATAAGATTGGTACTGTTGTTGAGAGTAATCTTTTTAAGGCAGATGCTGTCCTATTCTTTTGTAGTGAAATAGAATCAGAAATGGAAAAGAAGATATTGGAGATGGTAGACATTCTTAACATTCCAATCTTAAAAGTAAATATTACCAAACCCTTGGACAAAAGAATTGTAGTCAACTTCATTGTACATAATAAAGTTAAAATATTACACATCACAGGTAAGACAGATACACATAGTAACAAGACAGTCTATTCATTTGTTAGGAACTATGTAATAACTATTATTGATGAGTTACGACTAGACTACTCCTTTAGAAATAGTATTTATTAAGGATAAGAAATGAACAAGACGATATTCCAATTATTAATAGTAGTGCCTGCATTAGTGGGTAGTATAATGTTAAGTTTTGACAATGAGAGTTGGGAATTAGGTGGTTGGACACTCTACCTAATCTCGGACTTTATTGGAATTGTCTTTTTCTTAAGAGAAAAGATGTTGCCAATGACCTTTCAATTTATTATATTTGCTTTTATAGCATTGAACGCAATTTACCAAAGACTTGGAGATGTACTATGAAAGACTTTATTTTGAACATACAGGTATTGTATGTACTAGTCAAAACGGTTCTAATTGGATCTATTGGATTGACCTACCTGGGTTATATTGATTATACTATATTTAACTATATTTTAATTGGTGTGAATGTTCTTTTACTAATTAAAATATATGATGAGTTTGAAGCATTTATGATACTACGAATTATTAAAAAAGCGGAGGTTATGACAGTTGATGTATCAAGACTACTTTACCAAATGTATATGAATGATAATAGTTTTGGTGGAGTTATTACTAAGTACATCTTCGAATTTCCACTAATGTTATTTTTCGCATATCATGGTTACATCTTCACCACTATTGTGTGGATGTACCTTCTAGTAATTGATGCAATAATTAGAGATGGTACAGTACATATTTTAACTACTAAGACTATCGTTGATAATCCCGTTGATGATAAAGAAGTTTAATCTATATTTGTAATAAAGAAAAGAGTAATGTATGAGTAAGCGAAATAAAAATGTTTTACACTTTAGTCACCAAGATGATTTTTACAACAAACGTGAACAGGTATTGGAACATCTTATAAACAAATATCATGTTATAGAAAAAATGTATAGTAGAGTTATTGTAAAAGTAAATGGGATGACAATTCACATACAGTTGTTTGAGGTAAACTCTCGTGATTATGATAATTGTAAAGTTCGTGTGGTAGTTAGTAATCAAACACCAGATGAGAGGAAGTATCGCTATACGAGTAAACACCAGAAATCTTTTAGTGAGGGTGAGGGTACTGGAAAACCTATACTATCTTTAAACAAAGTATATAAGTATGTTGATCAGCTTGCTAAAAAGTTGTGTGAACTAGAAGTTACTACTGCTAAGAACGAGAAATTAGAAGCTATGAAACAGATGAAACATCGTACTTTAATTTCTAGACAATTAAACAACGCACAGGTAGTTGTTAGGTATGGTGACACATATGAAATAAAAGAGGATTCAAATATTAGGTTCAATGTTCAAAGTGACGGAACGATTAGTACCATTTTCAATACTTTTATGGTCAAGTTAAATGAAAACACCAGTGAAATGATTTTAGAATTACAAGATGTTTTAAAGAGGTTAGAAGAAGCGAATGTCCAAACAAGTATTAATTGACCGGTTAAAAGAGGAATATGGAGAGAAGTTTGTATATCAAGAGCAAGGGCGTGGTTATTTTGAACACAATGAGATTACCCTAAGCATAAACATACAAAATAGAAAGTGTGGATTAGAATTTAGTTTCTACACGATCGATTATCCTGGGAGAGTTCGTGTCAGTGATAAGAATGGTACGAACGAGAACTTCATACCAAATGTCATTTCCAAATTGGAAACTGAGTTGAAGTTAAGGGAACAAAAAATGATTAGTGAACTCAAGTTAAGTAGGATTAAGGAACTTGAACAAATGTCGATTAAAGCTTATACAAATAAGTTTATCAACTTGGATGACTATGGGTTCAACGAACACTCGTCCGGTATTAATTTAAGTTTTAATAAGAACACCGTATCGGTTTCAAGACCAAAAGCAAGACCGGGGAGAATGTTGTTGGATACCAATAAGAAGTTTCGCTGTGTATGTGATATGAAATTTACAAACGAAGAGTATTCAAAATTTTTAAACTTTTTAAAGGAGATGAAAAACGTATAATGAAAAAGAAAAAATATAATGTAGAAGTGTATACCGACGGATCTGAATTTTGGTATTACAATGGATTAATGCACAGGGAAAATGGACCGGCGGTTACTGAAGAAACGGGTGATAATTATTGGTATCTAGAAGGTAAATGTATGACTAAAGAAGATTGGGATGGAACTCTTAATCGGCTTGTGACTGACATGACATTGAAAGAAGTTGAAGATAAACTTGGATATAAGATTAGAATAGTAGAGGAAGATTAAAATGCAAGAAAAATTAATTATACATTGTGATGAATACAACTGGACACTGACGGCACAAAGGGTGGTGAGTAAAAAAGGTTCGAAGAATATGGGTGGAACATATGAACATACAATAGGATTCTTTTCTACACTAGCTACTTTAGCAAAGTATGCAAACGAACGACAACTACGAGTACATGGTTTGAAAGATTACGAAGAGGCACGAGACGAACTTCAACGTGTCTTGGATGATACTATTGCAAAATTAAATGTACATGAGTGTGGTAGTAATGTAAAAGCTTGTATTAACGCGGATACCAATTCAACTCTTACTAAACAGAAACGTGGACGTAAGAAAACTGAATAGACCAACTCATAAATACCTATATGAAAGATTTGTATATTAAACGTAAACTATCCTTTTGTTCAAGAGATGGATTTGTATCACCAGGATGTCTATCTGATGTGCCGTTAGGAATGAGATATACTTTTGTTTTATATGAAAGAAATACCACACCGAAACATTTATCGGGTGGTGTTTTTGAGGTTTATGAAATTGAAAGATATGATAAGTTGATAGAGGGTATATGTAACAGTACCACCAATGCCATACTATCATCTAGACATAGTGAAAATTTTATTAGAAAATTGTGTGAGTATAAATTACATTATAAGAGACGAATAGAAATATATTACGAAGAAGATTATATCTAAGGAGAACTAACAAAGAATACCTGTAAAAATTGGTGGTGATTTATCAATTCAATTTAGGAGAACTTAACATGAGTCTTGTTATTATAAAGAAATATTTAAACGCTGAAGGACATATAGATTGTCTATACGAACTTCAAAATGATAATGGAATAGGTAATAAAAAAATAAACATCATTGAGAAAAGTGATGTACAAATCATTAGGGAGATATGTAATAGTGCTGTATGTGCGTTATTATATAAACATCACTCAAATGATTTTATGAGAAGATTGTGTAATGTTAGAATGAACCAAAGAGAAAATTTGGAAATACTTACTGAGGATTTTGTTTATAGTAATCTAGATGATGCCTCTGGAACAGTAAAGGAAATAGAAATTGACGATGCTATTAACATCAAAAGACAGTTGATGTTAATGTTAGTGTAAAGAGAATGGTATGAAATTAATTGAAGTGAATGGAACAACGAACTATTATTTGGAACTGTACCAACATAATTATATGCAGGACAGTTTGTATGGTATGGTCAAGGAACGAGGGGTTACTGTTATGACTGTCCAGTTTAAACTTAGACAATATCCATTGATAGTAGAAATATGTAGAGGAAAAGATAGAAAACTTTTAATGGGGATCTATAAAAATGATAGTATTAAGAGTTTGTGTAAACTTAGAATACGCAATAAGAAGCCTATTAAAATGGTTAATTATACTTAGATTATAAATACTTAAAACGGAGGATATGTAATGAGATTTACAGATTTTATATCAAAGGACAAAGTAATTTCAGAATCGGGTTTTGATAATAGATTTGAATATATTTCAAACACATTTCAAACCGCGATTGAAAGTATGATGGATGAACAAGAATTTGTGGGTAAAGCAAACACTAAACAAATACAAAAGTTAAACACTTTACTCACACAGACTTTTGAGAAATGGGCTCAAGAGTTTGAAAAAGAACTAAACGATATAGACAGACAAGAGTCTGACGAAGGAGAAAAATAGTATGAGTACTAAATTTAAACAGTATGTAACAGAAGCTGAAGCTACTGGAAGAATCACATCACAGGTAGTAAAAGTAACAGAAGAATTTGTTGCTAAAGTAGAATCACTCACAAAAGAATCCGAGGACATTTATAGACCAGGTGGAGATGAAGCTACTTCTTATCGTGATAAGTACACAGCTGTTCGTGACCAATTGGTTTTGGTACAGAAAGCTTGTGAACGTCTTATTAATGTTGCAGAAGACGCAGATCGTGTCCTTGATACAGCAAAGACACAACAAGCATAATGAGTCTAAGAAGATTTATAAGAGAGGCGAATGGTGAGGTTATAGAACCTCTACCTGTTGTTGAAGCTACTCCACTCGATGTTAAGTTGGGTGATATAGAGGAACACTTCGAAAACTACACAGGTGCCATTGCCGATTTTATAATGACCCTCAAAGAAAATGGATTGAAGAGTGATGATGAGTTTAAAGATTCCATTGATCAGTTGATGGAAGTACATGAAGAACTTAAAAATAATTTGTGGAAACATAATAAAGAATAGCTCTTACTATTAAACTAATATAAATACTATGAAGAAAGTATTTAAAAGGAGAAAAATAATGTCTGATTATAGAGAGTTAATTAATGAAGCGATTAAATTGGGCTCACGAAGACTTGTAGAAGAAGAGGAAGAAACAGCACCAATTGAAAACTTAGAAGATGGAACTTCGTCGGATGTTATTGGTGTTTCAAAACAACTAACAGATGCATTTGACAACTACCTCGATCTACTGGCAAGTTCAATTTCCGATTTGGAAGATGTTGCGGCTAATGATCCAGAAGGAATGGAATATATTATTGACCTAACAACTAAAGGTCAAAAAATGGAAACAGCGTTTTCAAGATTAAAAGAAGTTCTACTTAAAGCACCTAAAAAACTTGGTGGACCAGTAGACGACCCTTCAACAGAAGTTGCACCGGTACCTGTTGAAACCGAACCCGAACCTGAAACTGTAAGAAGTGATGGATTTGGATCAGTAGAGGATGTAGAAGAAATCTAAAAAAAGGAGTCGACGATGGCTAGGAAAACAAAGGCGGATAATGATGATCTTGTGGAGAACTTCATTGCTGTTGTAAAGTCATCCATCATATTACAACTTGGTATATTGATTTTTTTTACGGCTATTTCATTTGTGATCGTTGTGGGTGGTGGTATCAAAGTGATGGGTTTTAATATTATTGAATCGGAAGTGTCCGATGAAGTGTATAAAGACCACGATGAAAATGATAAATTGGATATTTTAGAAATGAAATAATATTATGAAATAACAGAACTACAAACGACTACTTGAAAGAGTAGTCGTTTTTTTGTATGTCCATAGATAATCCACAATATATCCTTGACAAGACAGTAGAATGATACTATATTTATTATATAATAAAACACAACAGAAAGATATGTTATGAATTGGAAACACTCAATGATACTCTACGGACTGCTTATTATCCCAAATATATTACCTGCTATTGGTGGTAATATAATTAGTATAGCTGCAATAGTTTTTATCACTACACTAGCCGTTAAAACTTACTACGAGTTTCGTTAGGAGAACAATATGAATAAATCAAAGAAAACTGAAACAGATCATGAGTTCTTATCTAGAAGTAAGTCGTACATGAAAGAACCGGTCCCTCGTGACAACAGAGACGATTATCTGGACATGATGTATAAGCGACAACAAATAATTGACGATGCGAGGTAAATTGAATGAAAAAACAATTTGATGGTGTTGATGAATGGTCAGAGTCAATAAAACAATTTGATAGTGTTGATGAATGGTTAGAGTCAATGGAAGTGAAACAAACTTGGTTTGAAACATATATCGAAATTCCCTTTTATCATATGGTAATCAATCCTTTTCGTGATACTTACTATAACCTAAAACATTTACCAGGTAACCTAAAAAGATGGTTACCGTTTATATGGACATACCGTACATGGGATTCGTTTTATACTTTAAAGGCATTGAGAATTTCTCTTGAGGGTCAGTACGAACAGTTTGAATATGCAAAGACGCGTGGCTGGTGTTCTGTTGATATTGATTCACGGATGAAAGACATTAAGATTTGTATTAATTTAATTAAACGGATTGAGAAAGATAATTATTGTTTAGAGGAATACAAAGTGTTTACAAACAAGACATCTAAATATAAACGTATGCATCAACAAGAAAAAAATGATGTTGAATACTTAATGAATAAACTTAAAGATATAAAGTGTTGGTGGGATTAAATGGAATTTGATAATGATGGAAATTTGATCACTAGTAGACAATCATGTAGAGGATCTGATAATGAATGGGTATCTTATATATCAGCTCGTGATGTAAAACTTGTAATAGATAACCATGAAAAGGGATTACCTACAAGTCAAGGTTTATCACCCGCACAAGAATTAACTAGAGAACAGATTGCAACAATCATAACTAATAAAGAAGATTTCAAAAAAATGAGAGAATATAAATGAGTACAACATTTGCAGTTAAAGTACCCTCTCGATATGATGAAGGAGAATTTGAAGAAATTGAAGTAGCCTTTAGAAGTGCATATGTAAGATGGGAAAATCCATTAGCACAACTATTACCTGATGATTTAGAGGTTATACCGTTAGACAATTCAGCACAAGGTATTTACACTATTGGAGATATACGAAAAGCTGTCAATGATAATAATTTGGGTATACGTTGAGGAAACAAATGAGAATATCAAGTATAATGATTGTAACGCCTAACGACCTAAAAAAAGAGTCAATAGCTGTAAAGCTAAAGGATATAGAAATTAATGATTTGCAAGACGATGTGTTTAGGGCTTGCTTGCCTTATGAATATGTGCTTTATATATCCAAACAAGGTGAAAATTTGTTAAAAGGATGAAGAAAGTAGATAATTACAAATTTAATATTGGTGATAAGGTTAAGATATTAACTGCCACCTACCTAGTAAATGCCACATAACGGTTTGGCTAAAATTATGTTTATGAACGAAGTGAATAAATTAAATTTAGGTAGTGTTAGCAATAGTTCTAAGCACCCTAAATGTAAAGGATATAAATATTGGACTGATTGTGGTTATGAGTTTGATTGCGGTTATGAAACAACAATAGATTGTGACCAATGTAAATATGGTGGTGGTAGAAAAGACCCTGAAGCAAAATGTAATCAATAATTATTGCTAACAAAGAAATATAAACCCTTGCCATTCTAAGATCTAATTACTATATTTGTTATATACAAATGATCAAATCAACCAAAGGAAAGAAAGAATAAAAAACTTGAACCACAAGAAAGAGAAACA
>Ga0181410_1000025_pt1 | contig 57513 bp, 51 predicted proteins | sample 33SPOviralmetaG_FD_130112 | JGI IMG/M metagenome (GOLD analysis project Ga0181410, IMG submission 130112) | Marine viral communities from the oligotrophic San Pedro Time Series (SPOT) site, San Pedro Channel, CA, USA - 33 SPOT_SRF_2012-06-20 | ecosystem: Environmental > Aquatic > Marine > Strait...
TAGCGTATAGTTTTTTACCATGTTCGATCCTGTGGAAAAGAACAAGACTGTTACCTCGTACTCTGGATATAATGTTCGAAATGAAATTAAGACGCCCTTCGGAATTAATAACATAGTTTTGCTCAAATTTGAATACATCTTTACTTTCATATCTGTTTTGTGACATTTCTCTAAATGCATCCTTTGTAGATTGAGGAGCATAATCCATTTTAATAACTTTAACCTTACATTTTGCAATGTGTCCTTCATTTTGTAGGAAATTTGCAGAAACCTCAGTGATCAAAGGACCAGTATATGCCATTAGTGTAAGTCTATCTATTGTACCTTCTTTTGGAATAGTACCAGATAAACCATATCTGTATTTAGCGTTTACACACTTTTGTAATATTGTCTTAATTGAAGTAGATTTGGCCTTATGTGTCTCATCAATTATTACTGCATCAAATTGTTCAAAATATTCTTTATTCTTTTTAACAAGAGATTGATATGTTCCAATTACTACATTTCTACCGGGTCTTATTTTTTGACCAGAATAAATTTGTTGTACTTTTATATCTACTGAGTTTCTATAATTATAATCTAAGAAATCTTCACTAGCTTGTACAACAAGAGAAACGTTAGGTACAATAAAAAGAATTCTCTCTGATTTCTTTTTTTCTAATTGATATGCTACTGTTAAAAATGATATTAATGTTTTACCTGCAGAGGTTGCAAGCTCTGATAAACATTTTCTGAATTTAAGGATATTAAATGCTGCTTCTATTTGATAGTCGCGAGGAGTTATTTCTGATTTCTCAAAAAACTTTAAGGCCCATTCTGTAAACTCTTCCTGGTTTATTTCAGTGTCAAATAGGACAGTTATACCATTTAATTTAAGTTCATATCCGTATTCTTTACATATTGACATGACTTCTCTCCATAGTCCAGATGGAATCCACTTATCATCCTTTATGTAAGATATGTAACCGTCCCACAATCCTTTCTTAACTAATGGATTAAATCTCCACGATTCAATTCTCTTGTTAAGAGAGATATTAAGTTGTTCAAGCTCCATTTCAGTTGCATCATCAATACGAAGCAACTGTCTATTTTCTGTTAAACTAAGTTCCACATTTAATGGGACTTTTTATTTTTAGTTACAGGTCTTTAAGTGCTAACCTATTTCTAATGGCAAATCCCATGTTATCTAGGGTTTTTACCGATTCTTTCATGAAATCTAATTGATTTTCTAAAAGAGATAATTTTGTATGTTCTTGTACTAGATCGTTTTCAATAAAACGCTCTTTTTGTTTTTCGCCAAGCTTATAGTCATATTCAAAGTATCTAATATATGCCTCTCTCCACCTGGAATTTATGTTGTTTTTTTGTTCTTTAACCTTAGTATTTAGGTATGCTATTTGTTCTACCATAGTTTGTCTAGAAGATAATACTCCTGATATGGTTTCTTCCATTGCATTTATATTTCTTAGAGAACTTGCTAGATCTTTAATGTTTTTTGACCATCCAGCCCTTTGTGAACTCAATTTTTCATCGAGTGCTAATATCTTTTCTTTACTCATTTAAAATAATGATTTTTTGTTAGGATCTGGTTTTATGTGCTTAGAAGTTGTTTGTCTTTTCTTAAACTTAGGCTTGCTAAACTCAATATCAGGTGTATTCGGGTCATCAGGAATTTCTACTGCCTCAAAGTCTATGAGTAGTTTATGCCCTTTAAATCGGTCTCTATCGTTATAAAAATCTTCTAGGTTTTCTTCAACCATAAATGTTAGTTCTTCTAAATATACCATAAATCTAGTTGGCTTGATGTAAAATAGTTATTGATATTTTTAAAGGCATCTGACTTTAACTCAAAACATTTAATCATCAAATCATTAAGATCTTTGATATTATATGTATCTAAATTACTGTCCTTTAGAAATTTGGACCACATAAATACTGGTCTTCCTTTCTTAAGCTTCTCTATCATTTTCTTTTTACCAGTGTCGTCGTTATCGAACATATATCTTACTGTTTCGATTTCATCAAATTCTTCAGTAGATCTTCCAGCTGTTGCTAACGCCAACGAGTTTGACATAAATTTAGCATCAAGTGGTCCTTCAAATAAAGTTACTGGCCTTTGAAAAGACACTCTCATAATCCCGAATAATGTAGAAATCTTTGCTAGTTGATTAGACTCTGCTTCTTCAATTTTTAAGGGTTGACCCATTTCTTCATAAAGCTTAGGTAAGTCATATGAAAGGTATCTTTGTCCATATCCTTTCATTCTTCTAGTTTGTGCACCTATAATTTTATTATCCGTACTTAAATTTAAAATCCACAATCTATGTTCTTTGGCAGAATATAAGAACTCGTCTAATTTTTTATGCAATAACCTATCTTTAAGTTGAAACCATATCCATTCACCTGGTTCAATAGATTTAGCCTTAAATTTTGATTTAAACAAATCAATGTCTATTGCATGTTTTTGCACATCTTCAAATAAAGTAGGTTTAAGAACATTTTCTGATCTTACTTGTAATTTATTTTGTTGTATGTAATCTATTACTGCAAATGAATCACCGCTTTTACTAAGCTTAATTCCATGATCCTTTAAGAATGTGTGTAGATTTGTATGGTGGCCGCAATTATAACAGTGATATTGTAGCGTGTCCCAAAATATATTACCACGTTTTGCAGTATCATCTTTATGGGAATCACCACAATAAGGGCATGCAAGGGTTATTCGCCCATGCATGCTCTTTAGTGATTGCTTATTTGGATTAGAATGTTGTTGAGTAGTTACTTGTATAAGTGCGTACTCTATTCTTTCCTTTAGCTCTTGTGTTAATTCTATGTTATTATTAGATGTCGAGGTCATTCAAGAAAGAATCAAGATCATCATCTGTACTAACTGCAGCAGTTTCTTTTGATTCTGTCTTTGCAGGAGCCGGAGCTGCTGCTTCAACTACTGTTGTTGCACTTGTAGTAGCTTTCTTTGGTGTAGATGTTGAACTACTTGTCATCGCAGAGATAGAATCTCCAGGATTTAAGTACATTCTTAGTACATCGTTTACAAAAGACCTAGTATCTTCGTCCCATGCTTTGTAGTCATAGTTCACGAGAGATGGTGCATTCTCAAGCTCAGTTTTAATTGCAGTCATTGTCTCTTTGTTTCTTTCTGCTGGAGAATCGCCCATTAAAATTGCAGAAGTACTAGCAGAGAACTTAGATTTATCGTAGTTGTTATATTCACCTTGGCGAGTAATGATCAATTCGAAGTTTTTGCCTTCAAATAGGTCAAACACCTGTGTTGGTTCACCGAAATCTGGCTTAAGCTCAGCATCGATTTTTTCTTTGATCTTGTAACCGAATTTGAATACTTTGTAAGTACCTTCTAATTCTGGATTTTGTGGATCTTTTACGATCTTAATTAAAGAATAGTACTGCTGACGTCTCTTTAATTTCTCTGATGACTTGCGATCTACTGCTGAATCTGATTTTCTCAGTTTCCAGAATACATCTGCAATTGGGCATTTTTCACCTATTGAAGATGGTGAATCTACCAATTTACCGTCACCACTAGAATTAGTTAACCAGTGTACGTATTTTTGAATTAGAGAATTTCTTGGATTCTCTGGATTTGGAACAAAGCGGATTAGTGCTTTATAAGTTCCGTCTTTGCCGTCATCGGCAGTTGGTTTGTAAACTTCGTTTACTGTTGTTCTTTCGGGCTGATGCGTTTCTACGTCTTCTACGCCCAAGTTAAAAATGTCAAATGATTCGCTCATAATACCTTTAAATTGTTTAATTGTTTAATACTTGAAATTACTTTAATGTTCTTTCGTTACCTTATAGTGTATAATAATAAATAGTTTCAACTTATTTCTAAGATTGCTCCTGAAGGTTCCTTCCATCTATTTTCCTCTAACTTAATCAGTCCTGACTTGTGAAGTAACTCTGACGCTTCCTTTTCAGTAAGCTGGTTCGCTATCACCATTTTTTCGAGGATCTTAATTAGACGAAGGTATTCAATAGTAATCAACATATAAATTAATACTTTAATTATTATACATATTATATATCTTAGTTCCCAATTGTTTCATGGAGAGGCTTATTAAAAATAAATAATAAAAAAATGAAACAGTTTCTCACAACTAGCATATAACAAATGTTATCTAAGTCTGGAGGAAAGATTAGGTGGAGGGGTTTGAAACGTATGTAACCAAGAAATACGCATCGACTAGGTCGTCTAACGGCTTCGGGATCTTTTTCCCAATTTCCAAGTTTTTAACCATAGAATGCAAGGGGCTTCGAGCCAAGATTGGGTCATCGTTCACATTTTGCTGATAAGCCTCAAACAACTGAAGCTTGTTCATGTTACCTTTACCAGCAAACTTCTTAATAGTTGTAGGAGCCACAGTCAATATGTCTTTAACGTGAAGTTGAGTAATCATCTGTTCTTTAAGAATAGCAGCACCTGCAGCCATGTCAATTATATTGTTAGTTCCCATTTTAGAACCATAAGAAGTACCTTCAAATGCAACTATATAATCTTGTTTAGATTTTGTAACATTAAGGATAATATTAATAATAGCGTCAGCAGTTGCCATATATCTTCTTACCTTTGCTAACTCATTCTTTGAATAATCTCCAAATGTGGTCTTCCAATCTTCTTGATAAATTAATGTGACATCATCTAATAAGCCTATATCTTCCTGAAGCTTTTGTTCCTTTTTGGTACCTAAACCTGGTTTAACGTAACTTATATAATGATGTGTGTTGGATTCTGTATTGAAAATACAAATACCTGGAGAATTTAAAGAAAAATCTACTGAAACGTAATTCATTTAGAATCTTTTACCAAGACTAGCACCTAGTGCGGCACCGACAAGTCTTGAAGTTAATAAATCATATAATATACCCTTTTGAATACCTAGTACTCTAGCTAATAATTTACCAACTGATTTACCTAAGGCAAAACCAGTTAAACCACCTATTATTGATCCTAAAAGACCTTCATTTGTCATCTCTTCATTAAGCTTATCTAAATCATAAGTACCGTCTTCCTTTTGATATGTATTACAAAATTCATCGATAGCTGCATCTATTTTAGCCTCTAATTCAGGAGACCATTCAGAGTTTAGATTCTCTTTAAGAATATCCATGTCTTGATCAGTAATCTTCTCTTCGACTAAGTATTTATTAAATGTTTTCATATTGTATATATCTTTCTTTATTATGCTCCAGAGAAATCCTTAAAAGGAAGTTCTGTTTTATGTTTCTTTACAAATTCTTTATATGCCTTTTTCTTTTCGGCACTTTTTAAAACCTTATACATTTCTCTTAATCTATCAGCATGTGCTGATCCACTTTTATATGATCTGTTATCATCTGCATATTGATAGTGTTTATCAAATGATTTCATAGATGCTAAATATTGATCTAACGGTGATACAAACTTTTGTAAGAACATTTGTTGAATTTCATATTCAGAAGATTTTTTCTTGTTTAAATAGAATTCATATTGTCCTCTCCAGTTAGTTCTTTTATATGCGTGTAAAATATCTTTACCTTCAGCGTGTTTTATAGTAATTTCCCACTTAATACCTTTATCGCTCGATTGATCTACATATATAACATCATCTAAGTTATCTGCAATATCAGCATATGTTAGTAATTTAATAATACTCATACGTAAATCTTCTTCTATTTCGGATGGAGTTCCCCATCTTCCTCTTTCAAAATCTTTGTAAGAATAATAACTTTCTAATGTAAGTAAATGTTTCATATCTTATATATTAGTCTAATTCTATTCTTAGTTTAAGTTGATTGTAATAAAAATTAATTTCAAATGTACTGAATTCAGATATGTTGTCTGAGAAGTTTAAATTAAGTTCATTAATAGAGTTCATTATTGGTTTAGCAAACTGCATATATGCAACTGATGCACCTTCAGAATCTAAAATCCTTAACGTTAAAGGTTCTGTATATGGCTCTGTGGTTGATCTTGCATAATAATATAACAAAGTGTCCATCATTATCCAATAATTTATAAAACCGTCTAACAGTTGCATAGTTACTGTAAACTGTCTTTCAATTGTATTTTGAATAGGAACTGCACCTCTTTGGTATCTTATAGAACCATCATTATCTGCTTGTGATATAGGGTCGAAAGAAACACCTGGTATATTTACACCTTGTATAGAATAATTAACAAAATCTATAGGTTCTGCTAACATTGATCCAGGCACCTTTGTTAGGTACGTTTTATATTTCTCGGCTACTTCTGCTGGTATAAAATTCCTAGGGAACTTAAAGTCAAATGTATTATTCCTACTATTTAAAATCATATTATGCTTTTATAAATTCTCCAGAGGTCACATACGTTTGTTCAATACCATTGTCTACACTAATATAAAACTTGTTGTTGCTCATGTTTCTAATTGCTTTAGCGTTAGCTTCGTTTATTTTAAATAAAACTTCACCTTCACCCATATCTATGTCTTTATTAGATATATGATTAAATACTAATTTATTTGTGCCATCTCCAAACGATAATACTAATCTTTCAGCATTTTCAAAAGAAATAAATTGAATATCATCTCCTATTTTTTTAGAAATTACAAATTTAAAATAACATGCAAACGGTGGAATACTAATTCTAATATCTCCTTCAACCATAAATGCAGAAGTTTCAATTTCTTCTACATCTTTGATCATTGGATTTTCACCTTCACCTTCTAATTTAACCTTAGAAGATGTTGCTATAATATTGTGTCTTTCCATAAATGCAGGCACAACTTTAACAGATCTAGGCACACTATCCATAATCAAACTTTTAATTACTTTATTACCTGACAAATTGGGTAATATATTGTAAACCTCAGTCATTATATTCGGGCTATTGATTTTTAGTGCCGAAAGTTTTTTACCGTATTTGCCAGCCTGATTTAAAATCATACTAGCTCTTTTAACTATTTGTGTATTGTCTGTTTGATTATAAATTCGCATAGTTACTTCAATAGAAAAGTTAACAGCAATATTTGCATTTTTTATAATAGGTCTAAACAGTATAGGATCATTAAAATCTTCATACTGTGTAAATGTTAATTCATTAGTCTTTACATATGCAGTACCTATTTGTTCAAATACATCTACATCAAATATTGCTATTATATCATCTGATGTTGTTTGAATTCTTTCTAACACATATGCCTCGAATGCCCCTATAGAGTTATCTTTTTCGCCATATATTTTAAAATAGTCTCCATCGTTTGCATCTTCTATTACAACAGTAAAATCTTGATACTCATCTTCTCTAGAAACACTAAACTTATTTTCTTCACTTGTGTAAAAATAATCAAAACCATTACCGACCTCTAACCTGTCTATTAGTTTAAAACTAATTCCATAGTTTGTAGCCGGATCTAAATCACTTGATCCTATTGTTCCATCTCCATAAAATCTATCTTTAAATTCTGAATTCTGACCTATGATAGAAGGAATTTTAATTTCAATAAATTTGCTCCACAAAGTTTCACCTAAAATAAAAGGTCTTGGATTAGCATATTCGTAATTACTAGTGTTAAGATACACTAACTGTGTTAAATAATTTTTAATTCCAGTTGTTCTATCTGCTGTAACTTCTAATAAGAAACCTTCATAGTCTCTTGCAGAAAAGCTATATCCGCTTTTTAAATGCAACCTTATAGAATCATATTGAATGTAATTAATATTTTGAGTAGCTTCTACTTGGTAATTAATAAGATCAGCTTCATTACCACCTGTCCAACCTGCATTATTGTTTATGTAATTAAACATTTCATAATATCCTGTTGAATCATATCCTAATAATGCATATCTAGATTCATCATTAGGTACTTTAACACCATGATATCTTCCAATTGGTTGATTAATATCATTACCAGTAACTTCATCTGGTGTAGAAAACAGAGGATTTGCTCTAGTATCTACTATTACTTTACCACCAATAAGATTTGGGTAATTATATTCAACTGTTCCGTTTTGATTAGGAATATATTTACCTATTTTAGTAACGGATGAATATGACCATATTCCTAAAGTTCCACTAACTGAGAATAATTCAGGATTATCTAATGCAGATAAATCAAATTTATAGGTTTTACCATTTTGTAAAAGTAAAGTTCTTGCAGCAAAGTTTTCAATAGATAAATATCCACTAATTGTTGTAACGTCAAAGTTTACAACATCACTACCTAGTTCATTTATTAAATGCCTAGAGGCAGTTGGTACATTTCTTACAGTGTCTAAGAATTTTACTTCACTGCCGTTATCGTCTACTTCAATTTTAGTAGCGTCTGGATTACTTTGATCGTGATATATGAATTCTAATAAAACGTCTTCGTCTATCCTGAAATATCTTGATGATTTTGCCATATTGTTTAGAATCTCAAAAATTTAGGTGACCAATACACTCCTAAACCAATAGAAGGACCAGTACTAATTACTTGATTATTATTTAAGTTTATTCCATAACCAACTCCAATTCCAATAGACCATCCTGATTTCTTTTCAAGTTTTCTATTTAAACGAGTGTTGATTAAGTTTATGTTTTCAATGTCTTTAATTTCTATACCAGGATAACTAGTACTTAATTTTAATTTATCTGCGCCGTCTACACTTTCTATAGCAGCAAACAAACTTAATGTTTGTTTTAATTCAAATTTACTATCTAAAACTCTAAATTGACCGAAATCATATTTTAATGTAGAAGTTCCAAATAGAGATCTGCTGTTACCACTACCATAATCTTTAAATGATTCATATTTAACTTCAGCAGTGGTTGAATCTATTTGAGTTACGCTTGTATTTGCTAGTAAACTATCTTTAATTTCTAACTCAGCAGATATCAATGAATTAACATCTGATAAATCATCATTTAAGTCTAGTGCTTTTTTATACTTATTAGTCATCTTGATGAGTTTATTATCTTTAATTGATAAATCAACTTTATAAGATCTTATTTGTGCCAATTGATCACCGTTATCATTTTTTAAAACTGTAACAGAATCTTGGGCAGCTAATAAATTATTTAAAGAAATATTAGCATCTTCTTGTGCATATTTAACATCTTGTTTCAAAGAGGCCACTTGGTTGCATTGTCTTAAAAATAACAACACAAAAAGAGCACCCAATACAAATGTAAGGGTGTTCTTATTGCCAAATATTTTCTTAATTATTTCCATTTTTTATCCGTTAAATTTAACGCCTCCCTCATCGTCTTCCTCCGGGAGTGATGTACCTTGAATTCTATAGAAGAAGCTTTCACCAACAGTTAAACCTCCGAATGTTAATGCAATGTCACCATCTATGTCGTTTTCAGCGGAAATTGTAGGATTTATCGTATAAGTTCCAGTCCATGTTGTTACTTGGCCTTTACTTGTCTGTTGTGAACTACCTGATACGTTTCCGTCCATTACCACACTCATGTTAGAGTTACTTACGTCATCAGGGTTTGTTGGAAAAATGTTTTCTCCAACACCCGTTAATGTAAACCCAAGACTTAGAGGGTAACTACCAGTGAATCTTGTACCGGAGGAATTATGATCATCCAGTATAATTCCAATACTACTCGCCGGCTGAGATTCAGATGGTGTAGGGGTTGGGGTTGGAGTTGCACTCGCACTCGATGTTGGAGTTGGAGTTGGACTCGCCTGTACGCTGCCACTACCTGCTTGATTTACTGTAATAGAATTAGTGGTTGCACCATCGGAATGATTAACTGTTAATACTGCTGATCTGTTCTGATTGGTTGTATTATCAGATACCGTAATCTCCCACGTATCAGAGCTTCCAACTTGATTAATGGCTATCCATCCTGCAGGATTTTGCCATTCATAATTATCATCGCTTGGAACTACTGTTACTGTTCTTGTGTATGTATGTGCCATTTTTTATTTTGTTTTATTTCTTTTATATTTATATTTATTAATCTTAAGAAGATGTACTATAATCACTACATTTATTTGTAGTCATTTCTAAGCCTAGTCCACCTACTCTATTGAACCAAACATCTTCACCGTTAGAATGATCTATATAATATTTACCTTCTTCTGCTTGTGTTGAAGAACCATTGGCTCCTACATATAATATCGTTCCGTTTTGCCAAACTGCATCAGCTGATGAATATACACTTGATCCGTTTCCTATTTCACCACATGCAGCTTGTGCACTACTACCTTTATAAACGTTAAAGTCAATACAAGTAAAGGCTTGCATTAAACCACCGATTAAAGTATAAGTTGCATTACTATTAGTAGGGTGTGCTATTATTAAATCGTCTAACTGTAAACCATTTGCTGGACATCCACCAGTATCTATACTGTCGATGTGTATATTACCATATGTTCTCAGACCTGCATATGTACCGTGAGTAAATGTAACACTAATTCTAGAATCGGCTTGAACAACCGTCGGTACATCATTACCAGATGTTTGTCCACTATAATTATAAGAATATGTTAGTGAGGCTGAGCCAGGCCCTCCTCCTTTTCCACCATTATCATCATCTAATGTATATTGAGCAAGTGATGTGTTATTAAATGTAACAAATATATCGTCTGCCGATGCCGAACTACTTGGAGTCGGAGTCGGAGGTATTGCACTTGAACTTGGAGTCGGAGTCGGAGTTGAAGAACCTCCAACTGGAGTTCCATCTGCGTTTGCATCTATATTTCCACTGGGTGTATTTCCACCACCGATAGATATGCTATTACTATTAACTGGAGTTCCATCTGCGTTTGCATCTATATTTCCACCACCTATAATTACAGAGTTAGATACTCCGGCTCCACACTCAGTACATAGTTCTTTCCACTCATTACTAGCAAAATAACCTTCAAATGTATTGGTGTTTGAATTATATCTAATCATACCAGCACTTGGTGCTATTGGGTCTGACGTATTATTTAATTTAACATACCCTTTAAATTCAGCATTCGAATCTACATCTAATATTCCATTTCCTAAAGTTTCTAATTTAATATTAGAATCTCCTCCAGACTGAATATTAACACCTGATCCACCTGTAATATTTGTATTATTATTAGAATCTAAATCTATATAATCTACACTTATTGCAAATTGAATATTAGAAGCTTGAAATGCATTTTGAATAGCAAATCTAGTTATAGATTGACCAGGATCATATGATCCTGTAAATACTATTTTTTCACCACTTATATCATCTAATAATGTAATATAATTATCAAAGGCAATAGAATCTTTCTTTATAGTTAATTTAGAGTTGATTCCAGTGTTTGTTCCATCTTGCGTTAAAGTTTCATCGAAAGTTTCATCACCTATAAAAACCACAGGGGTGTAAGTTAAACCTAATCTCTTTGGTTTTAAAATTTTATAAGTGGTGTCGTTACTTGGATCTACAGAAGACCATGGAGTATTAGTAGTACCAGTTTCACCTTTTAGTCCCTGATCACCCTTTATTCCCTGGTCACCTTTAGTTCCAGTTAAACCTGGATTTCCCTGGTCACCTTTTTGTCCCTTTAGTCCTCTTGGACCACCTCCGTTTGCAAGTATCTGGTCAAAATTATAGTTGATTTTCTCAAACTTAATAGAATCAGAATCACTTGGATGTAATATTTCTCTAATGTTGATTGCCATTTTATGACTTTATTTTTATCATAGGTTTTATATCATAAGAGTAGCCTAATCTTTTATTATATATCAACCTAAAATTCATTGGCTTTTGCACATGACTTCTATACGCAAAATTATTCTTGTCAAGAGTAAATCCGTCACTGTCTAATTGATCAATAGTTACCGCATTTATAATCTTAGAACCTTTACCTTTAAATTGTTTAGTGTACAATCTAATAGAATCTAAAATATATGTTTCTATTAAATTATTTTCAGCATACATTAATGCATCATCGTTTAATGTTTCTTTATTTCCAGCCGAATTAGATGGAGTAACATATTGTGAAATACTTTCTAGTACACCTTCTTTTGCTAGTTTAGTAATTAAAATATCAGCTACATAAAAATCTGCTATTATGTAATTTATATTTTCATATACTACAACGTCACTTGTGTTAGCGCTGTTTATCAGAATTTCGTCCAATTCTTCTTCAGAATTAACATAAGATGTATTAAAATCAAGAAGTTCATATGAATATTTAGGCTTCATAATAGTTGATGCTAAATAAGATCTTTCTTCATGTGTATCAAATGTACCAGGTATGTTGGTAGAATTTCCACCAGCTAATGACCTAGTATAATATTCAGAATCCCAAGAGGATCTAAATACATTAATGTCTTTTTTATCAATAGCAATCTCTCCAATAAGAGGGTATAATGGTAATTTATCACTCGTTGTTGAAAGTTTAGTTACACCACTTGGATTAATTTCATTTACTTTATGATAGAAATGATTTTGAATCAATCCCCAGTTTGAATCATGTGTTCCATCGTCACTAATAAAACCTAAGTTAAACATAACGCCACATCTGTTATATCTTCTGTAGTATGCATCTGCTCTATTAAATTCACTTAAGTTTGTTAAAGAGTGTTTATATAGCAATTCCTCAAATTTAAGTTCATTTGCATTATTTGTCAAGTGTAATCTATTAACTTTAAAGTGAGAATATGGATCTGTAAATGTAACGACAGGTTTCATGTCTACTGTGTAGTTTCCATTATGTCTAATTAAAAATGGATAGTATTCAGATTCTGACATTAAATTATAACCTATATTACCTTTAAACAATTTAAAACTTTTAGGTTTATCAGTATCTTCTTCTATATTAAGCTCAGACCTTTGTATTACTTCTGTTCCATCACTAAAGTTTATAACAAATCTATTGTTATGTGTAGTTCCATCAACATCAATCGTAGTGTATACAATCTCGTCGTTGTTTAGGTTAACTAAATCTGCAACTGATTTTGCTGTTAGTTTTTCTAAAATAACTTTGTGTGCGTTGGCTCCACCGCCAACATATGTGTATTCTGCACCCCTTTGAATAGAATTAGGTAAAAATTCAACATTTAAAATATCAGTACTATCAGATATATTGACAGGTTTACCAGATATCTTTAATGAATTATCTGAATCTACTGCGGTTACTGAAACTTTATAGATAGAATTAGTATCGTCATTTGGAAATAAATCTAAAAGAATCTCTCCATATAAACCATCATCACCCAATGTTATTTGAGAATCAAATTTTGGTAAAGATCCATTTATGTGTGACATGCCCGGAATCGTGTAAGGTCCTTCGTCTGACCAGTTAATAGAAGGGTCATTAAATTGTAATGCACCATTAAATTTAGTATCTGCATATGTAAAATCTTCTTGGTCAGAATCAAACACTATTTTGTGATTTAATTCATAAAGAAGTTTTCTATTCATATTATTATCAATCCAATAATCACCTAAATTCAACGTAATATACATTATAACGAATTTAAACTTTTTATTTTGAATTACCTCATATGATATGCTATTTGTATCGGCATCTTCGTTTACTTTAAGTAACACACTAAATTTATAACCATTGAATTCACTGCTCTTCACAACTTCTGTTGCAGTTGTTTCTAAAAATTCTTTTCTATTTTTGAAATCAACTTTAATTCCTTTAAATATAGTACTAGCATGTGACATATTATTACCACCACTTATTATTGAATATTTTTTTAGTATATTAGTTTTAATAAATGAAGTAATTGAACTTCCTATTGAATTTATTTCAGGATCACCTTCTAAAATATCATCGTAAATATCCACTAAATCTTCTTCAGTAAGTGTTTTTTCAAAACCATCGCTTATCATAAATGCATTAAAATAATCATTGGTTGTGCTTTTAAATAAGTTGGCACTTAAATCAAATCCCTCTATAAAATTAACATAACTAAAAGTATCGTTGATTTCGTTATACTTTAAATATTTTGGTGGTTTTTCCATGTAAAACCACTCATGCGTCATTGATTCTCTATTTCTTTCAGATACAGTTAAATCTGGAGAAAAATTAGTTCTACCGAAAGCTTCATTAACATTTAAATAGTATGGTTGCTCTCTAACAGTTACTGTATCTTTAAGTACCCATTTATTAATATTTGGTACTATTCTAGAATTAATAGCATACTGCTTTAGGTTATTTTCTTTAAGTCTATCATACTCCGAAGTTATTTGATTATTTTCTTCATCATCTACTGACTCTTCAGTTAGTATCTTAGATAGATTAGAAAAATAATCAATAGGATCTAATTCAAAATCCTCGCTAAAAATATCACTAGCTCCTAATATTGTGGTTTCAATTCCAGTAGTAGGATCTACATTATTTATGGCATTTGTGTAAGGCTCATAATCTATTTCGGATTGAGTCTCATATACTAATTCTTTTATGTCAGAATTAGAAGTATCATAAAAATCAACGTTTAAGTCATATATGTTGTATGCAGAAAATAAACCAAGTCTAACTTCGTTTTCGTAATAAACTTTACTGTCACCATCCTTTAAGTCGTTTTTGTTTTCTAATATTACTTTAGAATATTCACTGTCTGTTCTAGTAATATCTTCTACTACATCGATCACTTTGTTATAAACGCCCTTGTATTCTGTTTCTATATAATCATTAGCACTTATTTCACTAATTGTTTCATTATTTACAAATACTGATTTTCCAGGTGCATTTCCTCCAGATAAGAAATAAGAATCATAATTTTCTAGAATAGCACAACCAGGTAATATATCTATAGACTCTCTTAATTGTAATCTATTAAATGTGTCAGCATTATCTATGCTTAAGAATTCGTTAACATTACCCTTTCCTAACAGTAAACAAGATTGCATTAATTCATAACCTGAAACAGAGCTTACGATATAAACCGAAGATCCTACATTATATGCTGAAAATCTAGTTTCGTTACTATCAATACAAGCTGCCAACGCCACCGCTATATCAGTAGACGTACCCTGATTAGAGTATCTATATCCTTCGAATCTCTTTGATTCTAACTGTGATTCTGCTCTGTATATGCTATTTTGTAGATTTAAATTAGTTTGGATTTCATCGTTTCTAATAATACAATCTCCTTGTGAAATTATCCTTAGATTTAAATCACCTAAATTTGCTATTTTTTCTGTAAAAAAGAAACTTTTAACACCCTGTAGATGTACACTATCAAACGTTATATCAAAAATATCTCTAAATAATTCAGAATCTTCCAAATCTGATTCTGTATTTCCAGCAGGAAGAGGCTGATCGTTTAAATCCGTTCCGGCAGTTACTTTATTAAAAATAGATTTAACAGTTGTTGCCATTTCAGCAGATGTCGTTATTGAAAATGTTTTAGGTGTACTTAGATCTAGAGGATTATCAATAGCAAATACAATTACCTCGCCCTCAACATGCTTAATAAATGTAAATTTATTAGCTTCCTCTTTAATATTAGTGATCCCTAGTGAATCGTTAGTGTATGGCGCATTTACTACATTTAGCTTAATGAAGTCGTAGCCATGATCATTGTTTTCAACCAGATCAATTGACCTACCAGTTTGTTTTATACCTAGTTGACTAGATATGTAATTATCGCTATCTTCTATTGCAACCTTCCATTCACTATCATCGTATACAGTATTGCTAGAAATATTGAAAAATCTATTACCTGCGTTTGCATACGCTAACATCGGCATAGTAGTAACCTGCTTATGTGATGGTATTGCTGTTTCTGGTAATGATGGATCTACTAAAGAATTTAATTCTTTAAATTGATGAATCTTGCCGTCTATTGAAAATATTCTACCATATCCAGAATCTATTTCATCTACGAATAATCCAAAATATCTATTTACACTATAATCTGCTGCTAGGTCATCATTAAATAAAAATTCTAAATTAATTAGATTTGCCGAGGCAATTTCATTTCTTCTAAAGGCATCCGTGATATAATCATTAGCTTCTATTAAAGGCTTATCGGTTAATATGTAGTCTTTATATAAGTATTCGCCCTTACTGGTAAATCCACCTTTAATAAGATCTATACCGTTAAAGCTAGATTTTTCTTTCTTTTCAAAATTAACAGTAATCGGAGATTTAGGGAAAGTTTCATCTTGGACGTGGTTTCTTAAATACGTACCAATGTTAGAACTTCTAGTTAAATCAAATGATTTAATAATCTCTGCGTTTTGAAGAAGATTCTGTATTCTTCTAAAATTATCAGCAGCGTTGTCCTTTAGATCCAAAGAACCCACGGGATCATTAACTCTGTAGATAACAAAATTTCTAGGTATATGTGTATCTAACCAAATTGGAGCAAAAATTCTAAAGTCTTCTTCATGTGCTTTAGAAAAATTGTAATTAGCACCATATTGATATGATTCCTCGATTTGTTTTTCATAACTATCTAAAACAGTAATATCAGAATAATCTCTTTTAGTTTGGAACATGATCTTATTAGGAGTCATGTTTACATTATAAAAATTAGCAACGTCATATGAATATTTTCCATCTTTATTAATTGGAAACTTCTTATACTCAATTGATGCCAATTCTTTAGTTGCGTTTATACTTTCTAAATATAGATTATCGCTTTCGTTTACTACTAACTTAATATTTGTTGTAAGTTTAGGATTTGTTCTTAAGAGGGGTTTAGAAACATTGTCTAACTTATAATTAGTTTCTAGATTAAAGTTAGGACCTAATGCTTCAATAACATCACCATCAATAAACGGTAAAGTGTATGTTGATAATGGTGTGTTATCATCTTTACAAGAATTGCATGCATCTCTTCCATATGAATAAATTTCATTCTCACTTCTAAAGCCTATATCACCCGCGTTAATAGCAGATATCTTAATTCCTTTTCTATCGAATCCTCTGGCTTTAACAACGTTTATTGCATCGCTTATCGTTTCTGACCATACAGTGTGTACATATGTTAAGCAGCCAAATCCATTTGGTTTGAATGTTGCTGGGTCGTTAGGTCCCAAGTTAAGGCTTTCTAAAAATCCTTTAAGTGGACTTTCTCCTACTTCCACTGAATTACCTTCATCTGTTAGCGTCATGTCAAAGCCAGCATCTACTACATATAAATTCCAATATTGAGAAACTGTTCCTAACGTATTGTCTTGATCGGTATTTGCAGTACATGAATAAAACGCATAATATACATTAGTGTCATTTAATCCACCGTCACCTGTTGTTACACCGACATTACTGTTCATATCAGGTCTAACATATTGTGCACAATTTCCAGGTTGTGTAATTTGTGAATCTTTTACAAATTGATTTTGACTATTAAAGCCATACCAATTATATTCAAATCCGTCACCTTCGTTGTTCCATACAAAATATTCATCTACATCTATTGAGTATACTCCGCTTGGAGCCAAACCTTCTGTTAAGTTTTCAGTGGCTGCGTTTTCACTTATAAATACTGGGATATTGCCCTGTGCTATTTCAAGTAGAGTTGCGGGTGGAGCAGTTACTCCATCAATCTCAGGTAATCTATACCATATTTCATTACTTTCAGTGTTTGAATTACAAAGATCATCAACATTAGTATCATAACTTAAGAAACCTAAACTATATGTGTTATACTCAATAGGATCAGGGCACTTAAATTGATAACTATTTCCGGAAAATATAATCCAAGAATCATCACCACCTCTTTTAAAGTAATAAAGCGCTTCATTAAATGCTTGATATAAACCTGCGGGTATTAAACCTTCTAAATCATTGTTAAATCCGTTAGCATACTGATTTGCTCTATAACTACTAACAAACAACGGTGTATTATTTGCAACAAGAGTTGCTATGTCCTGTGATGGATCCGAAGGGTTTGAAATTCCATAAAATATATCTACTACTTCACCTCCAAAATCATTACATAAATTCGTTTCCGACCCAGAGTATCTAACTCTAGTTGATTGAAATAAATTAGATTGAGCATCACAATTATCAATCGATATAATAGCTCCATCGGCTCCTAATTGTACAACTTTTTCTAGCGCTCCTTGTTGTATTTTACAATATCCAGAAGCATAAACACCGTTTCCATTAGCATCGTTGTATATTTTATCACCTACAGCAAGATCGCTTATCTGCGTTGCATTTTGTGTAGAAAACCAAACTGCAACTGTTGCAGGATCTAAACATGCATCATCTTCATTATTAAAAAATGAAGTTGCTAAAATTTCAAAATATGCCGGAAATTGAATAGCAATAGTAATGTTAGTGTCTGTGGCAGATCCTTGACTATCTGTAGCGGTTAATATTATTGAATCGGGTCCAGTTTCACCACCATTTGGTATATATGAAACTGTAGAATTAGTAGTATCTAATGTGGCAACACCTTTTCCAGGCTGAACAGAAATAGCATATGTAATTGCATGTGTTTCTGCATCTATCGCAGAATAAGAAATTATTTCCGCAGTAGTTTGATTTAACTGAGTAGTTATGTTATATGGTGTACCTTGAAATACTGGTGCAGTATTTGCTTCAGCAGATATATTAATAGTAATAGTACCCGTAGATGTATTTCCAGCAACATCTTGTGCTGTGTATGTAAATGTTTGTGTTTTGTTTCCTTGAGAAAATTCAACTAAAGGTGCTTGATATGTTGTTATTCCAGAAGCATCTAACGTTGTTAAAGATGATCCACTTAAAGCAGGGTTTAACGCGCCTAAAGTAATGGTTAAATCACCGTCACTGGTAATATCATCGCTTACAAGATTCCAAATATTAATATCTTCACTCTCTTCTGAATCAAGAGATATTGTTAAATTTTGTGCAGTTGGTGCACTATCACCAGTAATACTTTCATCACATGATATTGTTGATCCAGAATTATTAAAACCACTCGATGGTACGTTTACTACAATCGCATATTGAGCACTACCTGATTGAATATCGCTTGGTGTTATGCTTGCTACTGTACCTGCATCTATAGTAATTAAAGTCGTGTCAATTGTTGTACCTACTGGTAAACCTGCCAAAGCAGTCAAGCCTAAATTTGCGTCACTACACTCAAACTCTGGTAACGCGCTCGCACTCGGACTAGGCGTCGGAGTTGGAGATATTGCACTTGAACTTGGAGTCGGTGTCGGAGTTGGTGACACATCTATTATATCTATAGAAACTATAGATGTTCCTATAAGATTACTGCTACTATCTTGATTATTAATATCACCTAATACAAAGACCAACTGTTCTGTGCTTTCTGCAAGTGCATCGGTGGCTATTTCAATGGGTAGTACAGCTGAACATCTAAACTGATCACCATCCATAGTAGAAAATGTAATAGCACCGCCCTGCTCAGGATCCTCAAGATCATCGTAATCTGCAGCTGAAGATGAATCTAGATCATAATCTACCGTTACTCCATCTAAATCACCTATTGCCTCAATGTAAAGTGATATCACATCACCTTCAGATGCACTAGTAATAGTAGCATCAGTATCGTCTCTAAACTCTACTATTTTGTACTCTACTTGACAATCTACGTAACTACTGATAGTTTGTCCAGTTGTACTGTCAATTTGTATTTCACCAAAATTATTATCCTTTAATGTCCACCAATTATTTCCAGCTACCGGTAATCCGCTTCCACCGAGATGATTTGAGTCAAGCGCACTGTTAGCCGCTAGAGTATTATCCTTATATAATTGTGAACCACTAGGAAGTGTTGTTATATCATATGGAGAAGATGGAGTACCGCTGTTAGTATCATCATACCACACTTCTATCTCTGCCGAAGTGCTACGACCAAAGCCACATGCTGACGTTTGATCTGCAGATCCTTGAAATAATTTAAAACTTTGTGCTGCCATTTATCGTGTTACTTGTTTTATTAATAGAGTACTAACTACTTTCTCTATTATATATCTAACACAATAACAGTAGCTTTTCCATATTATCTTACGGAATAACCTTTAAAGTTGTACATTCTTCTATCAACTGCAGGTGCAGAGAAGCTTGGTACGTTTCTAACTAGTTGGGCAGCTCTTATTGAGTTTAAGTTTTTACCTTTTGCACTGTACTTGGCAAATATTTCTAAATCAAATGTAAATTGCTGATCGTATTTGTCAAAGATATCAAAACCAATCTTTTTAGTATATGTTAAATTAGGGAAAGTTAATTTAGCTTGTCCACCAATTCTTCCTCTGTCAGATTCTGGGTCATTTCCAAAGTAATCAGTCATTCTGTATTGGAATACAACATCTACCGTAAGTGCATTCGAATTATCCAAACCTGATTTATCTCTACCTTTAATAGATTTTCTAGATTGTTTAGTTTCTCCATCAACCGATAAAGTATTTAAATTAATAGGAGACATAAATAAGAAAGATCCACATGATCTTCCACCTAATAAGAATTGATCATTAGAATCAAACGACATTTTAAATGTTCTATCTCCAGATGCTATAATCTGACTGTCCTTAGTGTCTTGGAACCCTAATTGTTGCTTAGCTTTAACATTGTTAATGTTAATAAAGTTGGCTCCAAATGCACCAATAGATCTAAATGATTTACCAGATACAAATGTAGCAGGTATTGGCATTGTGTTTGTAGCTTGATTTACAAGAAGTTGTAATGACTCTTTTTGATCAGCTTCAGAATATCCGTTAGGCGACCAATCAGAATATAAGTTCTCTAAATCAGGATGATCTTTATGCATATAAAGACCAGTGTTGTATGCTGCTGCACCTATTGTTCCAACAGAACACACATCTACCATATTTGCACCAAAGTCCATATTTAGGTTTGACACTCCTTGTGCTACGCCGAATGAACCGGTCCAAATAAAGTCGTTTGATGTACCATCACCAGTAGGTTGGTTTAAACTAATACCACTACCAACAGGCATATTACTGTCTTCAAATGCAGCATAACTTAATGTATATTCGTAATTAGTTAAACTGGCAGGAGCTCCATCTATTAATGATTCAGTGATGTACAGCGAATTTTGATTTGCAACATCCATATATCTGTTGTAGATAAATTGTCCTCTTCTTTGTGCAGATTGATACGGTGCAGATAATAATAAATCTTCTACGTTAGCAATCGCAGATGGAGAAACATTTTGATATTGTATTGGAGCTAAATCATATTTACCTTGAGATGTATAATACGTATCAGAAGCCACTTTAGTATCGATACTTGTAGTTTCTTGATCATTTAACTGAACTCCAAATCCAAGACCATGTTCTTGTGAACCTGCGCCCGATGATTTGTAAACTGGTTTTGCTCTATCTCCAGTTAATCTTGCAACTAATTCTAATTGAGTTGCCTTAGTATTTTCTAATAATAGCTTAAACGTCTTAGTAACGATGTGACCTTTTTTAACTGAAAGCTCAGCAACTTCGTCAACATAATATCCAGCAAATATTTGATTAACTGTGTTATTCTGAATAACTGATACTGTACCATCTTCTGATCTTAACGTAACTACTAATTCACCAACTTCAGCTTCGATACCTTCTTTAAGTGCAGCTATTTCAGATTCCAATGCAATTAGTTTATCAAACACTGAAATAGGTTTCTGTTCTGCTGATAAGAATCCCGATGCAATTGACGTTGCATTGTGTGCATATAGTTTTTCATTAGCAACAAAACTTTCTTCAACGTGTGTAAATACTCCTTTAGAAGTTAATTCTTCAGATATTTTAACAGAAGCAACTTCAGCTAAGTTTTTCTCAATCAATCCATCTAAATCAGTTGTGTCTATTTCGGCCTCTGGGAAATCAATAGTTATTGACTCTGACCAATCAGAATAAATTGGGTTTGCAGGATAACCAGCTTCAGAAATAGATCTTACTCTAATTTCAACTAGTTCATTTTGATTAATGGCAATATCTAATTGGTTAAAATTAATTTCTTGAGCATCTTCTACTAAAGATTCTTTCCACTCAAACTTCATTGGTTTAAGTCTTTGAGTTATGTTTTGAATTGTAGGTTTTACTCTACCCCTTGGTCTAACCTTAGTTTTAATTTCATTCCAATTTGAGAATACTGCAGTTTTTTCTCTAGTACCGTCTGTAAATGGCAACTGTGAAACTTCACTTGATTTACCATTGGTTGACAAGTATCTGTATTGAACAGAAAACTGTACAACATTTTGTGGAACTGTGTCTGCAACCTTTTTAGGAGCTGGCACTGCCCAAAAACCCCTAACTCTAAACTTAGGTGTAATGTTAGTAGCATTGGTACTTGAAGCTAATGATTGAATTTGATTTACTAAACTATTGTAAAGTTTAGTTTCACTAGCTCTTTCATCTATTAATGAGTTAAGCTCACTTTTATCTTTATCTCGTTGAACCTCAGACTCGTATTTTTTAGTTGAGATTTCAGTCCTTTTCTTAGAAATAGTATCGTCTAATTTCTTAATAGTCTCTTCAACTGATGTTTTGTCTGCCGAAAACTTCTTGATCTTATCAGATGCGTCATTCTTAGTCAGGTGTCTGTTAATTTGTACAACCTTAAAGTTACTGTTATCCAAAGTTGGAGCATCAGGTGTAACACCTATTGTCGCTGGAGGGATAGCATCGTCTTTAAGGGCTTTAATATATTGACCGAAATCTGCAACGTTTTCCTTGTAATAATCATCTAATCTAATAAATGTCCCATCTTCTTGAAGAAGAGTTAATTCATTAGTATATAGACCAATACCCGGTGACCATTTTTCTGCCAACATGTTTGAATCTGGATCAATAGCTTTAATAAATACTAAAACCCTTTCGTTGAATCCACAATTAACCTGAACAGATAGTCCGTTTCTAGTGTATTTGTAAATAGATAATGCATCGGCTCCTATTTTAAGCGCTTCATATCCTTCTATTAGTTCTAATTCTAATTGTCTTGTAGACCCGTCTATTTTTGAAATCTTAAATCTAGTATTCTTATTACCGTTGTTGAGCATTAACTCATCACCAGTTTTAAGAAGTTCAGTATCATCTAACTCTTTACCATTGTCAGAATATGTTAATTTATCAACAGTTATTAATTTAACTGATTTCTTTTTAGTAACGCCATTAACAACGACATCCTTTTTCATCGTATCAATAGAAGTAATATCAAACTTACCAGCATATTGACTATTTCTAAAAGGCAAATCTCTAACTTCCTCGTCAACAATATATGATAAGTTGTTATTTACAACGTCTCTAATAACTGTAAAATAGTCTAAATTTTCTAGATTTTTAAAATTACTTTTAAAGTAATCCACTGTATTTTCATTAGTAGAATCAAAAATAATTCTTTTAATCAACACTCTTTCAGTGTCGTCTGGAACTTGTCCAGAAATATTTAAAGATGTTGTTAGTAATGGATTTAAGAAATCTTCAAAGAAGTAATTACTTTTAGTAGCAAAACGCTCAGGTCTAATTACACTTGTAATGTCGTTTGCTGGCGTTTTTAAGGCTGAAGTAATAATACTTTGAAAACTACCATCGGGTAATTTGATTTTAGTATTACCTTTGCCTAAACCTGTAAGTGCCTTAAGATTAGTGTCTAATCTTTCTAACTCACGTTTCATATAACCAAATGCAGGTACATAAACTGTAGTAGTTGTACCATCTGGTGCTAAGATTTCCAAAGGAATATCTTTCTTTTCAGTAGTTACCGCTTCGTTAACTCTTTCATATACTTTTAAAGAGTTAGCATTGATTTCAAGAAGCTTCTTGAGCGTGTTAGAAAGTGAGTTGTTAGTATTCATATTATCTTAAAATATCTGCTTCAAAGAGATAGGTTGCAGGATCTACACATACTATCTCAATATATGGTTTATTTGTTAAAAGTTGACTAACATCTATTTCAGCAACTAGTTTATCAAATCTATTGACTTTATCAGAATAGATTTTAATATTGTTACCTTGCATGTCAATCGTGTCGAACGCTATCTTATATGTTTGACCGACTTTCCATGAAATAGAACTATCGTCAATGTATATATTCAGATCATTATTAGGATCCGATGAAAATAGATTCTTTAAACTTAATCTATTAGTGTATTCTTGTAGCTTTGACCAAATCGCGAATTTATCTGCACCTGAGCCAGAAACATTTGCGTTAAATTGATTAGTTGCATCTAATTTTAAAGCCAATGATTCGGCTGCCATGTTATACAACCATGCTTCACCTAAAGAATATCCATAAACTGTATTATTAATCTTTATTTTATTCTCAATAGTTTTATCTACGGCTGTACCTTTACCGTTAAATATAACATCTGTATTATATTGTAACTCTACAGGTATTGTTCCGTCGACCAATCTATTAATTTTATCATGTGCCTTAGTTATCAGATCTAATAGTGATTTAGAATCTTGCAATTGAATAGACGCATCTTCGAAATCTGATTCTACCGCAACTAGTCTATTAACAATATCTTCACTATCATTGGAACTTAAAACGATAGATTCTAAATCATATAATCTTGTATTAATCCCTAAGTATCTGGTGTTAGCCTCTAAAAGTAATTGTGTTGCATTTTCAAGAGCAGTAGTAGTGTCCATGAATAAATCCATAGAGAATGTTGTAAAATCATTAATAGAAGTTTCAACACCTACGTTGTCTAGAGAAGAATTAAACTTTAAATTTAATTTTAATGAGTATGCATTACCGTTAAGTCCAGTAACTTCATTCGGTTTATACTTAATTTGCTCATGAATCTTTGTACCTGGACCGAATGCATCTTTGATATCATCTAAAATTAAAACACCATATAAATTAGTAGCTCTATTGGCTGGCACTGATTCACTATAAAGGTCATAATAAACTAATATCGCATTAAATCTAAAATCCTGTCCTTTTTTAGAATATTCTAAAATAGAAGTTGTGTCTGGATCTTGCTCTATTGCTGCATAACTTCCAGCGTTAAATTCAATCTGTACAGAATTGGTTGCATTAGTTTGTATATCGTAATATGGTCCACTTTCAGCATTATATTCATCAACAATTGAATCAATATTAATATTTGGATCTGGGTGTGATTGACCTGCTCTACCTTCAATATAATCTTCTGCATATAATTTAGTAGCAGTTGTGTTATAGTTTGTTGGTCTAAACAATACTAATGGTGTATAACCCACTGATGTTGGAACGTTAACGTAAACTTCATGATATGTGTTATCAGAATAAGTTACGTCGTTCTCTGCGTCAATAGTACCGAGATACTTAACTAGCTTCTCGTAATTACCACCACCTAATATAGCATTATCATTCTCTGCATATAAACCATTAACACTCTCGTTGGAATCTGTTGGTCTAAAATCTACAGCGCCTAATTTAGACATCCATTTAAAGAATACCTTTTCTGCATCCGATTGTAAAATAATCGGATCATAGTCATCATCTCTTAAAAGAAGTTCTTCTAAGTTAAGAGCATAATTTTGAAAGGTTTGTGCGAAATCGACATTTGGCATCGATGCAACATAAGATTGACCTGAGGCTTGTTTTAAGCCAAGTTCATAGTCAATAACATTAGAACCATTTACTGATTGTGTAAAATCCGGTAAGTCAAGTAATGCATACTTGCTAAATTCAAATTTTAGATCAGGATTATTAAAGGCCCTAGTTATGTCTCTCGCAGCCGATGCGAATGCATACATTGTGCCGCCTTGCGGCTGAGGTATTCTAACTAAAGGAGTCGCCATTTATTTATTAATTTTGTTTATTAAACGATAGTTGCTTTATGTGAGCTAACTACGTACCAAGTATTTCCAAAACATCTTAATGTAATCGTTGAGTTAAGTCCATCAAGTGCAATTGAAGTCGCTCCTAAAGAAACACCCGCAGCTACTAAAAGAGTAGATGCCGCTGTCGCGATAATCATAACTTCATGACCATCGACTGCAGCTGGCATTGTAAAATCAGCATCCACGAAGTATGTCGATTTTTCAAGCGTTGTCGGTGCAGCGATTGTCGTGGCAGTTGAAGCAGAACCTACAACACCGCTAAATATCACTTTGCCAGAGGCCGTGATAGCGTTGTTGAATGTAAAGTCTGTTCCTACTGTTCCACCATTTGAATTAACTTGGAATAACGTTAAATTGTTTTGCAAAACTGTAATAGCTGAAGTAGTAATGTTAGTTACTCCACTTAAAACCGAAGTTGTCGGGTTTAATAGAGCAGTTACACTAGCTAACTCATCGTTTAATAACTCAAAGTTATTATTAATAGTTGGTCTCGATGATGACACCGAGTCAGTTCCTAAGATTTCTGTAATGTTTGCCATTTTATTTATTTATTTTACTTTTAGCATATTGCGTTTTACAACGTTTTTGTTTCCATATGTGTCTTCTGCTTCAAGAGATATGGAGTAATATCCAGGTTCCTTGAATATGTAAGTCAACCACATATTATTATAGTATATATCAGTGATTTCTGGATTACTTATATTCTGAATAGTCCACTTTGCATTCTTCGCTCCAGGGAACTTAGAAATGTCAGTAGAAATAGTCACGTGCGTAGATCTTTCAACCTCAGCATAATCTTTAAATATTTTAGTATCGTCCCATGTTGGATTATAGTGTACTACGTGATTTTCACCACTAATACTAGACGTGCTTCCTAAATTTCCATTAATTATTCTAACATCAGAAAAATCATAAGTATATGAATATTCTTCACCTGTTGCTATAATAAATCTAAAGATATCACTCTCTAGTGGATCAATACCATCAACATCTTCTAATACTGGATTAAAATTAAATTTGTTTATAACAAAATCTTCACTGTTATTTAATTCTTCAGCTATAGCATTCCATGCAAATATATCAGAAGTACTAGTTGGTGTTGGAGATGTTATCACATGTGTTCCTACAAAAGATTGACCTTTTTGATCAGTGTGTGTGATTTGTAAAGTTTCCCCTTGTGAGATGTCATTTATTTTAAAGCTAGCAGATAAATCTGTTCCAACTCTCATTGCATTCCACCATAAATGATTTGTGTCTTTCCATCTAAATGTAGATTCATCATATGTGTAAGGTCCAGCATTTTCACTAAATCCTATTTCTGAATAAACATCAACAAATCTTTGTACTGTTGAGAATCTAACACCTTGATCATCTTCTCTGTGCACATAATTTGCTCTGTCTAGTGTTAAATACAAAGTAGCTATATCGTCTTCTACTTTAGTTAAATTATCTTGAGGGAAATCCCAATAACCACCTGATTTTGACCAATCTAATTTCTTAGAATTCCAATCAGTAATTTCTTTCCATTTGTATATGCCATATAATTCTAAATCTTTTAGTCTTATATTAATTAAGTCATCCATTCTAAAATGCGATCTATGTCCAAAGAGATCATATGTTCTCATTTCAACAGAATATTGACCAACAAATGGCAATGTAATAGGAAATACTAAAAAGTTATCAATTGGACCTCTAAACGTTTGATCATACCCTTGTTCTTTGTTAGTTATAATCCATTCTATTTCATAAACCCATCTTTTCCACCAATTATCCCAAGTAACTTTAAGGTTTTCGTTAGCATCTACTGCGTCTTCCCATGTAAAATTAGCTTCAGACCAAATATCATCAAATGTTAATGTACCATCTAATGTAATAGGAGCACCTATCGGAATATTCTGATTATATGAATGTAATTCAGTATCGTAGTAATTTTGATAAAATTTAGAATGTGCAGATATTAGATCTTCTCTTTCGTGTTGCTCAAGAGTGTCTTCGTTTCCATATTCTATATTCAGTAAAGTATTATAATTAGAAGTGTCGTCGTTTTGATCTAAGTGGCTTTTAAGAACCATTGAAGTATCTTCTATAAATATAGGCCTGTCCTTTGGATGAGCTTCGAATTTTATATTATGTCCTTCTGTAAAGAAACTTACACCGTTTTGAATATTCCAAACGTTTAGGTTTTTCTGAGCAAAATAGTCACCTTCACCCGTGATGTCAATTATCTTAGCATTTAATGGTAAGAAATCTTTTTGTAATCTGTTCTTAAGCCCATATAGTTTTATTAAAACTTCTTCAGGTGTAAAATCAAATACCTCTTGCACATTAGGAATATCCCAATGATCAAATGTCCCATCAGGTTCATTAATCCTATACACTAAACTAAACCTGCTGGTTTTCTTAATAGTACTACTAGGAACATTAAATTTTAATCTTTTACGAATCATTTCCCCACGCTTAGATGCATTGGGTACTGGTACTGCGTACATTTTACCGAAGCTTTCTGCTGATTTATCAACGTTAAGCCAGTATTCTTTTAGAGTAATTCTGTCATAGCCAAAGAAATCTATAGCATTCAATATGGCTTTATATGTTCCTACAAACGGCTTAATGTTATGTAACTCTAGGAGTAGTTCTTTACGCTTCTTGTTAAGTAGTTTAAAATCTGGAGACATTTCACTAATGTCATGTGTTTTAAACAACATAAAATCTCCAACGTCTAGTGTTGCACCAAAATTAGACAATAAAACACTAAGTCTTTCATCTTCTGCAATAACTTCACCATATATTTTTATCTTTGCAATAACAGTTTCTACACCTGCAATAGACTGATACATGTAAAGTGTTCTTTGATGTGGACCATCTATCTTAGAGCTCAGTGCTAGATTAACCTGTAATGCAACTTGATTTGCAACTGACAATTCCTTTATGCCATTAACATCGGTTGAGTCTATAATAGAGTTATCTTCTATATCAAACTCAACTGAAGTTTTATTATCAACAAGTATTTTACCTTCTGATAATTTAGTACTATACATTATAATGTCATCTGACATTCCTAACATATCTTTTTGCCATCTAAAAATAAATTTAGTTGCATCGCTAGTTTCTGCAACTGGTGCATTAGCTACTAAATCACCCAAATGCTTACACTCTTCTAATACGAAAAGATTAACAGTTTCATATAACTGAACAGAAACTTCATCTAAATAAAGACTACCTGTCCAGATACCGTTTGCATCTTGTAGTAAATTTAGATCATTTTCTAGTCCGTTAAAAAATCTTAAATTATTATACATTATCTAATAAATTTATCATCTTTTTCTACAGTATAATTCTTGTAACCTTTAAATACTCTAACTCCTTTTATTAATACAAATAAATGATCATCTATAAAATATAAGAATTCTCTTAATATAGTATTTCTAATTATGTGCTTTGAAAGCATCTTAGATATAAAACTTTCATCCATATACTGATTACCTACATTAAGCCTATTGTCATGTCTTGTTTTAGCAACATCATATACTTTAGAAGTGTTATATTTTAGTAAGTCTTTAAATAAATTCATGTCTTATTATTTATTTCTTTAATGCTTTTCTATCACCTGCTTGTAACCTAGTATATATTGTTCTAGGAACTGGATCACCGTCAAAATTAATACTTAATGCAGCTTCTGCGTTAATTAAAACATCATCTTCAATTTCATCTCCATCTCTATCTTGCCATCCACCTCTAAATACTGCAACTTCTTCTTTCTCCATAATAATATCACCCCATCTATCTAAACCAACTACTGTTTCAGGTATAACTGTTGTTTCGTCTACTGTTACAGTTGAAACTTCTTCTATTCTTTTAAAGAACACATATTTTTGTTTTCCATTTCCAACATTTTCTAAAGTTACCGGATCTTGTGGTACAACAGAAATTGTTTTAGATTCAAAGTAACCTAATCTTCTTGCAGTTTCTTCTGTTTCAGAAATAAACCTAACATTAACGGCATCGATACCTTCAATCTCTTCTAATATATAAATTATATCTGATTTTGGCAACTTATCTCTTCTAGTTACATTTAATAAGTATTCATCTATTTTAGATCTAATTTCGCTAGTTAATTCATCTTTTGTAAAACCTTCAAAAAATCTAATATTAACATCCATGCTATATTTTCTAATCTTAGGTTTAACAAAAACAACTTCAGTAGTTACCATTTGCTGTCCACTGTCTTGTAATACCTTAGACATTTTTTCATATTCATTATCATCGAAAAACATTTCTTCTTGAGGAATAGAAAAATAATCTTGGTTTTTAGCTAACTTCTTTCTAACATCTGGAATTGCAAAAATATAAATCACGTTATCATCATCTAGATACTGATCATCTGTTGTGTTATAAGCATCCAAATAAGAAAATATACCATATCTTGATAAGAAGTATTCATAATTATCTGGAGTTGCCAATACAAATGACTTACTAGCAAGAGGGGTCATGATCTTTGTAAATTGAGTAGATTCTTTATCTGTTCCCATTTTAGGAGAAGATGTAACGGTTATGTCTAAGAAATTATTTAAATCATGTGATGTACCTAAAGAATCTTCACCAGATGCTTGCCACTTTAAAGTTAAATCATTTGAGTCATCTAAGTTTCCTTTCTTGCCGTCATGTATGACATACTCAACTTCTATTTTCGAACCCTGTGGAGGCACCATACCAAACGCAGTGTTTCCAAAATAAATATCTAATCCACCTGAAATACCTGTTTTAACAAGATACGCTTTTTCGTTTCTTTGTAAATCATAAAGAGATTCCTGTTTAGTCCATAATTCTCCGTTTACACTAATGTTTATTTTACTATGATCAGATAATCCTTTTGTTTGAGCATTAAATGATTGTAAAGGTTCGCCATCACCTGTAAAAGTTTGTGTTTCAAATTTACCTTGAATGATTGCGGTACTAATAACTTTATTATTACTTTTTTCTAATCTAAATCTATCTTTACTGGTCAATAATGTATATGTTAACCCGTTAAGGTCAAATTTTAATTCAGCTCTATTGTCTATTGTAATTCCAGCTCCTGAAATTTTATCAAAATCAACTCCAGGTTTCCATCTAAATTCAATTTCACCTGTAGCTGCAAAACCTCTAGTAGAGTCATGACCTGTAAGTCTACTCATACCATAAATAGATTCTGGATGTTGAGCTGTATATATGTTCTGTTCAACCAACGCATCTTCAAGATAAAATAATATTAATTCTTGAATCTCAGTTATTACAGATATAATTTGAGCAAACGGCGATGCATCAGTAAATAATGTACCTGCTCGTCCATAAACCCTAGAAATATAAACCCTAGCATCATCTTTGACCTGTTTTGCAGTTGCTCTTAATGTACTTATAAATTTTAACTCTGCCATTTTATCTAATGTTTAATTGTACGAGATATTTACTGTCTACTGTAATATCAATATATGCAATATCTCTAACGCTACCTTTAAGAAAGTTAATCTTAGTTGAAACGCTGTATTTTTGTGCTAAAGGACAATAATATTTAATTTGTGTATCTAACACGTCTTTTAGCTGACCTTCATTATATCCTAAAGAATATATGTAGTTTTCTAAATCACATCCAAATCCAGGTGATCCTAAAACATCAGCCTTTCCAGTAAATAAAATAGTCTCAATTTGTTGAATGAGCTGTTCTATTTCTCCATTGGTTTGAACCTGTGTTCTATTCCAGTTTGGGTCTCCTAAAGTTTTTATATAAAAATCCATTTATATATGTATCTCAATTTTTTAACTATGGAACATGAAGTCTACACCTTCATCTCCTTTGATTTCTTCTTCTATGGACTCTAGTTCACTGTCACCCATATCTTTTATAGCACTGTAGTCAAATTCGACGTTACCGGGTAAAGCAAATTTAAAGATACCTAACTTAGCACCTAATGATTGCTTTATTTTAGCGCTAACATATCTAAAGAATATTTCGTCATCAAATAACGCACAGTCTGGAATAGTCTCATAAAGCTCTAATATAACGTCACCCTTTGGTGTGTCACCCATAATCTTTAATTCACCCGTGTTTCTTTGGTACTGATAAGAAATAGGATTTTCTAAAATTTGTCTTGACATGTCAGCTAGCGAAGCATTTAATACATAGTATTGTAATTCTTCTGCAGCTTCTGCAGGACCTGATCCATTATACATGTTTCTAAATAACATTCTTTCTAATGCAAAATCTGCACCAGGCTGGAATCTAAGATCCATTCCAGATCCAACTGAATTCCAACCAGATGTTAAATCATATACACCATATACTGAAAATACTCCGCCACCACCGGCTCCTGGTGTTCCAGAAGCTGCAGGCGCTGGTAAATTAAGAACTCTGTTTTCTCTAAAGTACTCTGAATTGAAAGTCTCAAATGGAATATGATAATAGTTCTCTCTTACAGAATCCTCATATTTCTTATACATCCATTTTTTAGCCCTGTTAATTATGTTAATAACTTCTTTTTGTGGCAGGTTTACAGGCAACATACATGCACCTGTAATTTCATCTGCAATTTCTGTTAAAAAATCGTTTAGACAAGTTGTTCCAAAATCCCGAGGTGTTATTAAATTGTTATTGTTACCGTCGTAACCACCGCTTCTAATTTCACTCATTTTTTAATTTATTTTTTTACTAACTACAACTTCAGTAGTATCTCCTATTCTAGCATCCTTTCCTAAAAAGCCTTCTCTGTATATACCACCAATTGTTCTACCTTTAAATACGCCATCACGTCCAAATATAAAACAATTAGTAGCAGTTACGCTACCGTTAACATAACATGATTCTATTTTGCTGTCTTTTATTTCAGCACTGCTATAAAGATTACATCTTTTGAGCATAGATCCAATTACTTCACCCCCATAAATCGATGCGTTTTCTACATTACCTTTTAATTCGCAATCTATAAATTCATATCCGTCCAAAAGGAATATAGCCGAGAATACACCGTCTTTTACTTGAATAGTACCATAATCTGAATCATAATTGATAATACCTCTTTCCATTGTACCGTTGGCTATTAAATCAATTACTTTATTCTTTATTCTAGCCCACTGAACTTTAATAACCTGATCGTTGTCTTGTAAATCAACTAATATGTGTATTTTAGGAAAGTACTTATTTACTTTAGTGTGGTCTTTTAAAGATTCTATAAGTGGTTTATTCTTATTAAGAATTCTTTTAAGTTCTATTCTATTTTGTATTGAAAACCTAGGATCATTACATGATTTCCACATTTGCATAATAAACCTTTCACATAAATACAATATCTCGTCTTTACGCTTATGATAGTCTTCTCCACCGATGTATCTAAACTCTAAGTAATTTTTCTGTGCCTTTTCAAAGTTTATGCCATAGTATTTAGAGTTAGCAAAAGTAAAATTCATTGGTGAAATATGATCTTCATCAAAGTAATATGCTTCTCTTGCTGGCATAACCCATTTTATACTTTTAGCATATGTTGAACCTTCTCGAGAAGGGAAGAAATTATAAACTTGTTGCTCATCAAAATCTAAAATAAATTTAAGAATATTCATTTTAGAAACCATTAACGGATCTTCTAAGTAGTCAGTTTGAAATGACATGTTTAAGTGAATACTAGCACGATCGTTAGTATATCCGTTTTTATCAATCCAATCCAACATTTTAATAATAATTACCCTAGCATTTCTGTAAGGAATTGGACCAGTTACCAGTTCTATAAGTCCTTTACCACCTGACATATCAGGTTCCATTTTAAAGACTTTGTCATCAGGTACAAAATCAGAATGTGCCTTTTCTTCTAATTGAATTTTTCTATTCAATAAATCAGAAATAGACTTCTGGGTCTCTTGAAGGCTCAAGTTAGAATAGAACTCGAACTCCACACCTATTTGTGCAGAGTTCAAGATCTGTTCCTTTGTAGATTTTATATTAAGTTTTTGCATCTAGAGTATGATATTACCGTTTGATTATATATCACACTCATGTTGAACTTATTGTGGTAGTTTAAGAAATACTTTCATTGAGTCAACATCTATTCTTGTAATCTGTACAGTAATTTCATCACCGGGTTTAAAGACTGACATTGTTTCTTCTCCTATTTCACTAATATGTAACAATCCTGTTACACCTTCTTCTATAGTAATAAATAAACCATAATCCTTTTTTGTTTTAACAATAGCAGTAACATTAGAAGGAATCTGAATTCTAGTTGTAATGTCCGACCATGGATTAATTTGTACGTTTACTTTTTGTGTTAGTGTAATTTTCTTTTCACTTACAATGTCTTTGACTTTAAATGAAATTTGATCACCGGGTTTAATTTCTCTGGCCTTAAACTTAACTAATGTCTCTTCGTCTAAGTCATTATTATGAATCATACCAGTTAAACATTTATTGAACTCAACAAATACTCCGTATTTTGCAGTACCAGTTACATGTCCTGTTTGCTCATTATCAATAGCTTCTTTTAATTCTTCTATTGCAGTAGGAATTAATGCTTGTAAATATTTTCTATGTGAAACAACTAATGTGCCTCTGTCTGGTGAGAAACTAACAGGAACAACATACATTTCAGTCCCTATAATAGAGCTAAAGTCGTGTAGCTTGTTAATTCCAGCTAATGATCCAGGCATAAAGCAATCTATTCCTTGAACGTTAACTATGTAACCTCCGTTTTCTATCATATTTACAACTGTACCTACCCAAGCAGTGTCACCTTTTTCAACACCGTCTCTTAGATCCATAAATGTTTTTTGCTTAACACCACCACTGATGCTTCCAATAACATGTGATCCTGGTCTATATGTTGTGATCAACACTGAAGTAGCTTCTCCAGGCTTAAGGGATTGAACATGTTCAGGCTCTTTTTCAAACTTAATATAAACAGATTCTCTATAACCCACATCGACCGTGATAAAGTCTGAAGTCACAGCATAAACTGTTCCATCATATATTCCACCTTCAATCAATTCAGGTAGCATGTTGACGTTAGATTCATATACTTCCATTTTATCATATAGCTCTTGAGCGTATAATTCTCTGGAATAAACCTTGTCACCGTTTCTGGTTTTAATATGTGGATTTGGTTTTCTAAGTCTAGTTACACAAGTAGCTTCATATTCGTCCCACATGAATTCTCCTTCTGCATTATACCACTGATCGTTGGTATCTTCTATTTCCTCTTTCTTAGTTGTTGATTCTACTACTGTTTCAGTATTTGATTCTACTGTCTTTTCTGCTAGAGTGACCGTAGTTTCGCCGATTCTAGCTCTTTTTGATTTGTTTGTCATTTTTTTTATATTAAGAGTGTAACATATTATATATCCTTCTATTTTTTAGAACACGACAGGTACAAAACCTACCATTGGGACAGGTCCAGCAGGTGTCGGAATTCCACCTAAATAAAGTAATTTAAATTCTAATAAATGCATAGCATATGTTGCAGCTAATGCGGTAGCGACTACTGTCGCTGGTGGTTTTGTTGGTGGAATCATAAATGATTTACCAGAGTTCCAAGCTCTTCTCAAGTTATTAGCCAATCTCGTTTTACCACCATAATAAATAGGTACATAAATACCTGTAAGTGGTGGTGCTATTAATGCCGGAGGCATAGATGTTGTTGGAGCAAAAGGTTTTACAATACACGCATACCAATATGCAATAGTAATGGCTGCCATTTCTTCATATGGATCTCCACCTGGCCAAGTATACGCAATTTCAGCACCTTCTTCTAACTCATCACATTCTTCTGCAGCTTCTTTTGATTTCTTAGCTTGATCGTATTGAAACTTAAAAACAGTACCGCCTTGTTTTGGATCAATATTTAAAAATTGAGTTAATGCTGCTTTAGCATCAGTAGAGTCTGGGCTAATACTTGTAATAGCAGCAGGTATTTTAGTCCAGTGTCTTTCATATTCATTATTTACATATTGACTTTCAACATATTGATCTGGTTTATCATACCATAAAATACGACCTGAATCACTTAAAAGAATATCAGCAGCTTCACCTTCGTCTAAGTTATTATTATTGTTATATGAATTTAAACGTTGAACATTATCTATTGTACTGTTGTCATATGAAAAGAAAGCAACAACGTGATCTGTTAATATTCTAGGTCTTTTACTTTCATATTGTGGTAAATCACGTTCTCTATTAAAAGAGACTTGACATTTATATTCATCTAGTGGACAAAGCACATCTTCACTAACACCTGGAGATGGCATTGGAGTTTCTGCTTTTCTACCACGTGACATTCTTTTAATTAAATCATTTTCATTATAAACGTATTCACCTCTGTTACCGGTCGCCACAACTGTAACCTCGTACACTGGAAACACAACATCTATTGCTTCTTTAAATAATTTAGAAACTCCATCCACTATTTGTTCCCAATTATTATAACCTGCATTTTTTATGTCGGCTCTTACTTGATTATCTACATTTACATATGGGAATCTATTTTTCCACTGTGTGCTAGCATAATAATAATCATTTGAGACATAGTCTTCGTAATTTGCCTTACCTAAACTCGTGGCCCATCTAATATAATTAAATTGAGCGCCTACACTGCCTATTTTATCGAATTGCTGTAGAAGTCTATTTGTAAATAAATCAATAATATCACTTGCAGATTCTTCGCCGTCCAAACAATGAAATTGAAAAAATCTAAATTTATATAAATCATAAAATGGATCCCCTTTGGATTCTTCAATAAACTTACTAAATTTTTTTTGAATTTTCTTCTCTTCTTCTATTGGATCTGGAGGCACTATAGGTTCGGGACAAAGATCAGCATAGTCAGGATGGGACTCTTTACCAACTTCAGTTGTGTTTCCGTCCTCATCTTTTTGGTCCATTAATGGTATATCACCTTCTTTTAATAACCTCTCAAACACTAAACCATATCCATTTAATAATAATTGTTCAGCAATACCATTATTTGTATGTGTTGCTCCAACTGGTGTCATAGCTTTACCTTTAACTGCATCTAAATAATCTTGTGCAATGGCTTTACCAAAATCATATCTACCACTTAACGGTGCTGGATTAACAGAATTTATGTATGGTGCTGGACCTGTAATAAATGCAGCATTTGCGGGATTTCCTACTTCAGTAGAAAACTCTGGCATATCATATGACAATCCAGCTCCACCTGGTTTTGTGAATTGGTGGCTTGAAATTGTATTAGCCGCTGCGCTGATAAATGATGGCCAAATTACGGGCATAATTATTTACCTTTTTGTTGATAGTTAATGTGAGTGCTTTTTAGTTTAGCGACTGTCGCAGGTGTAGGTGGCATCGGTGGACCTGATGGTCCAACACCTGTTGGATGAATATGTGCATTATAATCATCTAACCACATCTGCAACCAATCTTGTAAAGATTGACCTCTCACTGCTGGCTCTGTCTCATCTGCTCCAGGTTCACCTTCATTTGAGATAAAGATATCACCACAGTCCAAGAACATCTTTGCGTCTGTGCTTATCTTAATAAATCCTTCTTCGTCTATTTGCATCATTGGCCTTTCTTTAGCACCACTTCCTCTAGTAATAACTAAACCATCTTCGGGCGAATGATATATTCTAACATTTCTTTCTGCATCATATACTAAACTAATTACGTCATGTGGTGCATCAGATGCTTCTAATATATCTGTCTTTAAATCTGGATTTTGATCAATCTGAAACCAATATTCTGGGTGGTAAATATTTCCATTATCAAATCTAACTGCAACTATATCACCAACTCTTGGAACTGAATGTGCACCAACTTGATCTCTATTCATAGGAGTTGCCCATGGAATAGCGTCTTCTGTTAGTGTATCGAATTTACCATAAACCTTTACTCTACATCGTCCTTGTAGTAACGGATCTTCATTAACAACTACCTCACCAAGCCAGTGAGTTTCTCTAATATTGTCTTTAAAAAGTTCTTTATCATTCATGTACGTTATCGTTTAAGTTACCATCTGGTGATGAATCTACACCTGTGTTTGGACCACCATATACATTATCGTTAATTGGATCATCTCTGTCGGCTGGTATATTATCATATACTTTCTTGGGTGTAATATTACCATCTGGCGATGAATCTAATGCAAAATTATCAGTTGGGTGTATGTTACCTGGTGATAAGTCTCCAGGAACACTGTCACTCTTGCCGCTAAATAATTGTCCAGCTAAATTAGCAATAGCGTTTACACTTCCAGAAGTAATAGCATCTTGTATATTACTCAGCGTGTTGGCACCGTGCACATTTCCTAATAACAAACTAGCTGTTAAATTATCAATTGCTTGATCAGCTAAGCTCGCTAAAGGACCGCTAAGTCCAGTTCTACTATTACCATAGACGTTTGCTATTCCGTTCGGTTCTTGAGAAAATGCACCCTTAAAATTATCTATTTTACCCATTACGCCTTCTTTAATAGATTTAAGCTTATCGTTAGCTGCATCTTTAACTGACTGTAAAGGATCAAACGGACCAAAATCATATGGATTAGGATTTCCGACAACACCTAATCCTTCGGTCGCTTCTGCATCATTCGGATATTTTTGACCAGCATTGCTCACCGATTGCCACTTAATAGCGATTTTAGGTTTTCTTAGTTCAGGGTTTTTTGTAATATCTGCATACATAGTAGATATAGCATCAATGTCAAACTCACAAAAATCAAATTGTAATTTAATAAATGGTTTTGCTGTTAAATTTAATTGTTGATGTAAAGTTTTAGGTTCGGTCTGATCTTTATGAGCCGGTCCTCCCGGTTTGTATGCAAAATCTAAATCTTTAGCGTGCGTATCTAGTTGAAATTGTCTAATTTCAGAAATGTATATCTGCATTCTAAAATGCCTTAAATTAAATGGAATTATTTCAATCCATCTGTTAAAATCATATACAGATCTTTTGTATAAGTCCATTAAAGATATAACTGTTAAATCAACCGTTTCTTCTAAACATTCTATTTCTAATTTAGGATCTTTTGCACCCCAATAAGGCTCTGATAAGTTTTCATATATCTGTGACTGTTCTAAACCAGAAAGTGTTTGCCAAAACCAAGGCATATCTGTATTAATTTTAAATAATAAAGTTTTAAATGCAGTTAGATTAGCTGCCAATCCTTTACCATAGTCTCCACCTACTGTTTCTAATAAATATTTCTCAGCAGCTCCATTAAAAAGAGGAGATCCATCAGATTGCTTATCAAACATGATTAACCAACTTAAGTAAGTTGGATCCTCGTTAATTGTTCTAAGCGGACTTCCCTTTCTAAACTCAGTTGTATTTTTATATAAATCTTGTTGACCTGCCATATCCTATATATTCTATTTCTATTCCTTTAAATCTGCAACTTTAGTAGGCCACTCTCTTCTAATTAAAGTAACCTCTTGAGATAAGCCAGAATCTAGGTCATAGTTTATGTTTATGTTTTCAATAATATAAAATCCTGTTAAAAATCTATCTACTACTTGTGAATTTGATACTTCTTCTCTTTCACCAGTATCTGGAATTATAGCCTGCTCACTAAAACCAGCTTCATCTTGTTTAGCTTGAGCTTCTTCAGCTGCTTTAATTTTAACTCCATCATAATGGTACATAAGCAATGGAATCTTTTGAAACTTATAAAGAGCAGGATTAAAGCTACTTAAAGTAACCTTTACTTTCATCTTCTGTGTTTCCATTTCATTTTGCTTTTGAAATAATTTAGAGTAGATTGCATTTTTATGTGTATTACCTAAACCGTCATCTCCAGCATTTTGTCTACCCATATACTTAAACTTAACATTTTCTTGATAACGTTCTTCTGTTCTTTTACCCTTTAATGGCTCTTCAATATCTCTAAGATTAGTAGAACTTAATGGCTCTATGTCAAATTGTTGTAATCTATCAGAATCGCTATTATTATCATAGATCATTACGTTTCTTTTATTACCAGCTTTTAAACTTATTTTACTAGAATTATTAATAAGTTCAACTTTGTCAGCATAGTTATTCATACCTTGCACCTCGCGGTTATTAGTAAGTAACAATGGCATTTCAATATCATCAGGATCTTCTCCTTCTTGATCTCCATCTTCTCCATAAGAAACTGCGGCAGAAGCCAATGCAACTTGTAAATCGTTTATGTCGGGGTTAGATGAGTTAAAAATCTTATTAACTTCAACATAGTTCAAGTAATAATATTGATCTATGTAAAATTTAGTAAATGATTCTTCATCGATATATGAATCTTTAGCTATTGATTTTATAAATTCTAAATAAGTTTCATATGCCTGTATTCTAGATTGACTATCATCAGTAGTATCTATGTTTGTTGCTAAACCTAATTGAAGTTCTCTTGCCACCATTTCTAAATGATCTAATGATCCAGCAGCATCTAATGTTTGACAATTTTCTGCAAATAGTTTAGGCACTTTAGCAATACCACTCATGTTAATTGTAGGTGGTTCACCATCAACTTCTCTTTCATTTGTTATTTCAGTAATATCGAAATCCATATGAATAGATTTAAAAGTTTCTTGATTCTTAGAATTAAATAAAATAACAAAAGAATCACCGTCTCTAGGATAGTGATCAACGTCAAACGCCTGTTTATTGTCTATAACTGAAATTTCACACTTAGGTACAATTCCAGATAAATCTAATTCTACACTTTGTATATTGTCTCTACCAAAAACATATTTATTCACCATGATAAATGGCTCAATATTACCAGTGTTCTTAGTTTGTTTATCACCACCCTCTTCTTCACCAGCAGCGTACATTTCTATCTCTGTTGGCATTAAAGCTGGTTCTACTACGGCTAAAATATTGTGTTCTAAATCCATCTATTAATTAAATTAACTTATTTGGCACATGGTGAATCTTCGCTTCCACTTGTATTACTAGTATCTGTTCCAGCAGGCGCAGTACCACCATTATTATTATCTCCAGTTGAATCTGCGGTATCTGATCTACTATCTGATTCATTTGATCCATTTGATCCACCTCGTCCTGATCCACCCTCAAATTGATTTTCAGCGGTGGTATCTGTCGTTCCGTTATTACCAGTGCCTCCATCGTTACCAGTACCATCACCGTTAGTACCATCACCGTTAGTACCATCAAAATCAGAACCTTGCTGTTCTTCTACAATCTCTCTTTGACTTTTTTCTTCATTTTGAGATGCAATAATTTCAGCAGTAATAGACTCAGTAACTGGATCTGTTTGAACCTGTGCACCCAACCTAACTTGATTTCCATTAAACTCGTAATTCTTTTTACCTACTGGAATAACATTAGGTGGCAAAAGAGTTTCTTTATTATATTTCTTTTTAAGAGCCTCTATTCTTTTTTGATCTTTCTGACTCAATCTTTTAGTATCTATAAACTGTCTTTTAACTATGTTATCTTCAAATGACATCGGTCTTTCTAATCTATAATATGCAGTATCAGGTGAAGGTACTAATATAATTTCACCCGGACTTATACTAAACGGATCAGATATTCTATTATATTTTAAGATCATGTCTGTTTTAGTGTGATCTCCATAATATTTTAGTGCGATCAAATCTGGTCTAACTTTATCATCTTCAGTAACAATATGCTCTGCTATAATTTCAGCATTTCCTTTATTTCTAAAGATCATGGTTGGCTGAGTCATTATTAATTTAACCGTATCGTATGTTTTATTTAATAGTGTTTTAAAATCCATATTATATCTTAATTTTATCCAGCGTTAAGATCTGAAACTCTCTTAAGGAACGCTTTAGTAACGTGTGGTGCAGTAGAATCTTTTCCACCGTATGCACTTACATCAAACATCTCGTTTACATCAATAGATCCTTCAACGTCTGGTTGTAGATAAGTTCTACCTCTACCTGCATTAAACATTGACTCTATTTCACTTTTATCTCTTGGTCTACCAGGCTTCATTTGACACGTAAGCTTTAATTTAGTAGGAAAACCTTCATAACCAATTGGCCCGTCAAATTCTATTTTACTTTCCATCATTGCTAAGTTTCCACAAACTATCATCGGATTTAATGGATTACCTATAGTAACATGCCATTGTCCAGTTGGATCACCTGTTAAAAACGCAGCAACAGTTGATGCACCTTGTGGACCATTCATTAATTTCATTAAACCACCACCTACTATATTATCTAAAATCTTAGAATCACCTAGTGCGTTTATACCTTTACCGTTAGCAACACCTTTTACTGCATTTCCAAGATCGCCTAATGCAAAACCAGCAGCACCTTTAATTTGATCACCAACAGAACTTAAGAATCCTTTATAATCACCGCTTTTAAGTTTAGCAATATCGCCAAACGGTTTACCAATACTACCACTACCTAAACCTCTTGTAGCACCACCCCAGAAAGGAGCGTTGTTATATGTTAATGCAAGTATATTAGATAAGGTGTCCATAAATGCAACTTTAGGACTGGTATCTGCATACCCTTTAAGGTCGTAGTGAAAATTAAGTTCAAAGGTTTGATCGAATTCCAAACCTTGTTGTTTAGTTAAAACCTTTTTAATTACATTTAAAGGACCAAATACTTTATTAGGATATGTTTCGCTTGTTGGATCCCAACCAGCACCTTTGTCTTTTATTCTAATAGCTTGTTCTGGACTAACATTGTTTACACCAGCATTTACAGCACTAAGTAGCGGGCTTCCATCAATCATTGCACCTACTTTACCTTTTTTACCAGCACTTGCTGTAATTTTTTGAATTTCAGATTCTACCTCTTTCCAATTAAATTTAGTTCCAAACTTAAGAATGGCTTTCATTTCATTACCTAATTTAGGAGACATCCAAGTAATAGCTCTCGCTATATCTGGCATAGAGCCATCGACTGGCGTTCCGTCTTTTCCAGGAATCATCATATTCTTAAGATCATCCTGAACAGGATATGGAAATCTTCTTAATGTAATTAAATAATCATTAGATATTTTACCGTAATGTTCTGCTTGTATAAAATCATTATAACTATAAGTATATGCAATAGAAGGATGTTCTTTAGATTCATTTACGATGTTACTAGCAGTCGGGGTATATGCGAATTGCAAATTATTATGGAACACTGCCTTGTTATAACTATCTTTACCACTGGCCATATCGTCTTTAGAAGAATCTGAACGGTTTTTATATTTATGTAAAGACCATGCGTTCATTTTAGAATTAAGACCTTTTCCTGCAGAAACAGATGTTCCAGCGTCCTCTATCTTGTCTCCACCTGTTCCACTAACAGTTTTACCAACAGTATATTTTCTAGAGTCTACGTCGTTTACCCCATACATACTATTAGAATTAGGTGGAGTATCTTGTGCAGATGCATCGATAGTCGTATTACCTTGAGAATCTACTGTTGCACCATCTTCTTCGGTTTCTTCAACAGGGAATCCTCTTATTGGAAATCCATTCAATGTTGCCTCTCCATTTTCATCGATAATAGGAGCAAAAGTTTCAAACTGCTCACCAGCCCAATCTTCCAAAACATATTTAGGTCCAACCGGACCACTAATATAAGTAAAATAGTTATTTGGCATTATTTGTAATGGTTTATTTTATATATCTAGAAAAATATATTACATTAATATAATTTTCTCTAAAGTATATATCAAACCCATTCTACATCGTCCATTTCAGAAGATTCTGGACGATATAAAAGATCAGCGCTCCAATTTGGATCGGATGGTAACCGATTACCTAAGAATTTTTTAAGGGATGCAACAAATTCACCTTGCGAATTATAAAAGAATTGTCCGTTGCTATATGTTGCTCTATTAGTAAGCTCATAGAGCTCCTTTATGCACATTTGTATTTGAAACGTTTGTATATTATTGAATAACTCAATCTGTTCGCTGCGAGTCTTGGTGCAGAACACGGAGTCTACCACTATTAGATAGTTCTTCCATTTATCACCATTAAATAAATTATCTTCTATTTCTTTAACAGTACTGTAACCAGCTCTTTTGACATTTAATTTTGTGTCCTTTCCTTCAAAGTTTTTAATAAATCTTCCTCCAAAAATGTTCTTTTTTAGAAAGTATGCATTATCATAGAACTTTTTAATTCTAATCTGATACTTTGGATTAGTATCATCAAATTTGACATCGTAGATAGTTGCCCTAACAGGGATAAGTACGTTAGGGTTTTGAGTAGTAGAGATCAATGCTTGAACTTGTTCTCCTTTAGAAAATAGTTTATGTTTAATCATTATCTATAAACTTAACATTATCAAATCTGCTGAGAACACCTCTTTTAGGGTAATCACATCTATTGATAATAGTTAAGTCTAAGCTAATATCTCGATCTTGAACAAGATCAGTTATAAAGTCTTTAAATCCTAAAACACTTTTAGTGTCTAGTTCTTTAAACATGTATGCAATTGAAATCTCTTCAACTTCACTAGAATCTGTGATTAGTTTTTGTAGCATTTTTCTAATATAGAGTGCCACAATAATAGACGATGGTTCTGATCCATATGGATCACTTTTAATCAAACGATTAAAAATATCAAAATATGATACCGCGAGATCATAATCTCTAGATTTCGCTAATTTTTCAAATTCTGTCTTAGTTTTGCACCAAACTCCGTCTATTCTTAAAGTCATTATTGTATTTGTGATCTATAGTGCTTAAGTCTAGACTCAAGTTCTTGGATCTTTAGTTTTAATTCTTTCTGATTAGGTTGATATTTTACACCCCATCCAGATTGTATACTCAGTTCATTAGCATCTAACTGTGTTCCAGTTGACAGTCCTAAATCCATAACTAATTCCTTAAGAAATTTAATTTGATTTGGTCGTGTCTTAGAACCTTCAAACTCATATACGGTTCTAGATGTGTATTCTTCTCCACCACCATTAACGTTATCATCAAATACAAATTTAATTAAACCGTTATCGGCTGGTTCTATGCTAATTGTAATCATTCAGTAGATTATTTTGTTCTGTTAGTTCTTGATTCTTTAACTTGTGCTAACAATTGCTTTCTCTTTTTCTTATCTTCTCGATAAGTCTCTTTATCTTTAATTGCATTAAGAGCCCATGCCTCTTCTAATAATTCCATTTCAGTAGCATTGTAACCTTGTTCCTTCCATGAATTTTTTGCTAGATCCAACGCAGCTTCTAATCTAGTAGCATTTAATTCTTCAATGCGTCTAGTGTTTTCTGCATGCAACTTTTTTCCATATGCAATATTTTCAGATCTAACTTTAGATCTAACTTCACCAAAATATGGCATCTTAGCAAGTGCCTTAATAATACCTTGTTGCTTTAAGTAAGCTCTTCTTTGTCTACGATTTGGCGTTGCCTGATTTTGTTGTTGTTCCATTATAATAATTTTTAATAAATGATTCTATTTGTTCTTTTAATTGCTCTCTTAGATTATCTATCTGACTTTCTACTAGCAGCCCTATTTGTGAATTAAGGTCTTTTTTAGTAATATCCATTTGATCTTTAAACAGATCATAAACATCCTTTGAAGGAATGTTAACTTTTACTGGCATACTTGCATGATTTTTAGCACTCATTTTTCTGAGCATCTCCATCATAACATTAATTTCACTCGATGCTGGTTCTTGAAACTCAGTAGATCCTTTTTTCGAAGCAGTGTCAAGTGCTTCTTGATGATCTACATTTTTATCATTCTCAAATACATTAGCTGCAGGATTAAAACCAAGTGCAAGGTAATTTGCATCTTCCTCATTTCTAGCTAATAATAACATTTCACTTAATAAGTTACGTGCACATCTAGAACCATCATCAAATGCCATAAATTTTGCATCTGACTTGTCTTTGTCTTCGATAACTATTTTGCCAGCTTTTTCTGTTTTACCCCAAACATAAATATTTGCAGGAGTTTCTTTAATTTCTTTTTGATCTACACTCATATCTTCTTTTATTTCAAGCGGTTTACGCTTATTTAGCAGAGTCTGATAAATTAGTGTTAGCAGTTCTACTATCATTATACTCTTGTTTTAAAAATTGTTTAATAAACTCAATTGAGCCTTCAGGGCCAATGATTGCATCTCTTTTTTGAAAAGGTACACACCATCTTTCTATGAATCTTTGGTTTCCATTATCTTTTAAGAATTGTTTTAATTCTTCTACTTCTGGTAAATACATTTTATTAAATCCCATATTTTTTATTTTTCTGTGTCAAAGAAGAATGTTTGAAACAATCTTCCATTATTAATATCTGTTCCAAAATAATCGAGAGATGTGTGAAATAAATCACCTTGGTAAATCACTAGGCGATTGTATATGTTTCCAATAAAATCTACCATTTCCCATTTTGTCATGTCTCTAGAGTCTGTATATAGTCTTTCAGTTAGTTGTGTATCTATTTCTCCGTTAGAAAGCCTAGGTATCTTATATAGACCTGTTGCTTTATGTTTAAAAATTCCAGTTCCGCCCGTAAGTGGCGCATCAGGTGTTAAATATAAAACTCCAGCCCATTTATTATTTTCATCTGCATGAATCCAACTCCTGTCTTCTTGTGTTGTATATTGAAAAGCTCCTGTATATTCTTCAGTTAACCATGTTATTTTGCCATGAAGAGGTTCTATATGATCTGAAACATAACCTTTAATACTATCATTTAAAAAAGGAAGAGTTCTGTTTCCGGGAAAATTACCACTAACATTATATTCTTGTGAAAGTGCAAATTCTCTAACCTCATCTGGGTTTTCATAAAAGTCGTCAATGATTATTGATGTGTACGCCATTATTTTATAGTTTTAAGCCTTTCTAAAAAGGATGGAGGGAAGAATCCCTTCTTATTTATCAGGTTTTTAAAGCTAGCATCTAGGATGTATGTAATAGCCCAATCATTCTCACTTCTTACTGACCTTCCAACACCTTGCATTACACTAATGCCCGTTTTCCAATCATACCACTCGTTTGATTTATTTAATTTAGCTTTGATTAATGGTTCATTTAAATTAGGATACGGTACTTTAAAAAATATTTGAAATCTACTTGTATCATCCTTAAGATCTAAGCCTTCTAATAAAGATGGTCCCATTAATACACCATTTTCTTTTTTCTTAAATAATTCAATCATACCAGCTTTTTCTTTAGAATTTTCATAGTCCATAATTCTAAAAGGATGCTTAGTGTTTTGTTTAATATAGTTAGTAAACTCATATGATCCAGTGTGAATGATACCGCGCTGACCCTTATGTTTATCTATGATTTGATCTAAGATAGCAACAACATGTGGCAAACTCTTGACTTTCTCTCTATATGTTAGTTTGTGCCTGTTTATAAAAACAACCGGAGACTTTTCATAATTGAATACATTATCTAATCTAATAAATTGTGCATTTTTAATTCCCATTATTTTTACAAAAGATCTTGGATCTCCAATGGTTGCACTCATAAATACTTTAAATCCTGATTTATCATGTAAGTATTTGTTTATCATGAGTGCCTCTTCAACACATTTAAATGTAGACTCTTCTTCTCTTTGATCAAGTACCATTTTATCTATACCTACTGATTTTATAAGAGCAACATAATCGTTAATTTTACAATGAGTGTCTTTTAGTCTGTCAAAGATACCGAAAGCTTTTTGCCAATCTCTTGGAAGTGTTTGACTTTTATACCTAAGTTTAGCGGCTTTATTACCTTCATTTCTGATTTTACCATATATTTTAAGAATAGCATCGAATTCTTGTAATGCCTCAAACACGGTAGATTTATCTCCTTTCATTAAATCATTAACAAGACTTGTTAGTTTACCGCGAGTATATGCGCTACTACCAAAACCTTGCTTATTTGAAAATCTAGTAGCTTCTAGTATTTTATCTACTAACGAAGGATCAACTCTAGGGCTAAAATGTCCTTGAACAATCTCATCTATTTTATGTGCTTCATCGAAAAACACAAAATCTCTTTTTTCAAACGGGACAGGTCTATCATCTAGTTTCATTTTGGCGTCAACGTAATTTCTTTGAATTAACCAGAATGCATAATTTAATAAAGCTATCGGTTGATCAATTGCTCTAGATCTATTTTGTAAATATTCACAAGAACTATAACAAGATAATTCTTTAGCAGCTTCATATCCCATTCCCTTTAGTTTACAATCTCCTAATGAGAATGGTAAACCATTTACACTACATTCATAATTGTCTACACCTCTAATAGATGGCCAATTTAATTTAAGTCTCATGAAATCTGATTCGTACTGATCTTGTAATGTCAAATCACTAGTTACTAAGTAACCTCGTTTACCCATTTCTTTCATGACATAAGAAGACCACATTGCTATAAGCGATTTTCCGCTTCCAGTCGGTGCATCTATTACAACTGTAGAATCAGGATCTTTTTTATATGCTTCACATATTTTGGTTATGATTTCTCTTTGGTTTTTTCTAAATTTAAAACCTATTCCAAATGTGTTAGCCTCTAAGGCACTGTCTATGATTTGATCTATAGATCGTTCCAGCATACAACTTCTTTTACGGTAATACCTGCTTTTTCTAGTAATTCTACTCCAGTCATATCTCTATAACTTTCTGAATAAAATACTCTTGCAATACCTGATTGAATAATTAATTTTGCGCAGTCAAAGCAAGGTGACATTGTTACGTACATGTCTGCACCTTCTGAAGAAAGCGTAGAACGACTTATTTTTGCCAATGCATTTGATTCTGCGTGTAAGACTTCTCTTTTAGTTACTTCTTTAGAACAACAACCATCTTCACAGTCATAGCCCTTTTCTTCTAAAACTTTCTTATGATTTGCATTATCAATATCTCTGACTTGCACCTCTTCGCAATCGTTCTCAAAATTGTAAGGCGTTCCGTTATATCCTGTTGATATAATTTGTGTATCTTTTACAATAATACAACCAACGCGTCTACGTTTAGCATAAGAAAGCTTAGATATTTGGTAAGCCATCTGCATGTATATTAAGTCTACTGGTATTCTAGGCATATCTCGTTAAAATAAAAAAGTCCATGTATTATACACGGACTTCTTAAAAAGTTTATTAAAATGTGTGCCTGTTTATGACCAACCCTCTCCAAATTCAAGACAGTCTGCGAACTGTTCTACCGTTTCGATTTCTTGGGTTTGTTCTACATAAGAACCATCTTCAGCTTCTGCCCATACGTTTTTACCGTTCCAAAAGAACGTAAACGCCGCATCATGACCGAATGGATTTTCCATTTCTGCAGTTTCAACTGAGATTTCACCGCCATTACCATCGACGTTTTTAAATCCCATTGCTACTAGTTCTTTAGCTGCTCGTTTTGAGTTAAATCTTTCGTTAACAAACTGTTCAAATAATCTTACGTGTTTCATAATTCCTCGCGGTATTTTTATGCTTCGTCTTCTTCAGCCGCTCCTCTTGGATCTCCAGTAAATGCTTCTCTACATTGATCTATTTTATTACAGTAGGCTTCTTTCATTTCATTCATCATAGCCTCGTAAGTTTCATTAGCCATTTCAATATCTTCGTTAATCTTTTCGTAAGCTTCTTCTAATGCTTGAGCAGCTAGAGTAGCCGCTAGTGCAGCATTTTCTTTCATGTATGTTTCCAATGTGTGGTCTTCGTAATCATCACCACTGAATTCACATGCTTCCATTACAACACTCTTGTAAGTTTTAACCATTTGTTCAGCAACCTTTAGTGCCTCTTCAGATTCTTCAGTTCCTTGTTCGTCTTCCTCTTCAGCTTCTTCTGTTTCTTCAACGTCATCAGCGTCTGCTACTTCTTTCTCCTCATCCTCTTCAACTTCTTCGTCGTTAAAATCTTCAACATCATCAGTTTCTCCTTCTGGTGCTGGGTACCCTTCTGGGTTTTCGTGTTCTCCTACGTCAGAACCTTTAAGATTCTTACTGTAATCCTCGAACGATAATATTTGTTTTGCCATAATATTTTATTATTGTTTTCTTTTATTATATATCAAACCCAATTTATAAAGTTTCGATATTGTTATCTTTCATCCATACCGCTAACTTTTCAGTAGTACTATTGAATATTCTGCTTCGCTTAGTATCTAAGCCATGATTATTAAAATACTCTTTTGCTAGATAGTAACTTGGCTCTATTGATTCACCGTTTACTTGCATATCTTCTATGTGTCTGATAATCTCTAAACAAATCGTAGCAGCTTGCCAAAAGAAAGCACTATATCCGGTTAAATCATTATAGAATCTATTTATAAATTCAGAACCGTTTTTACCAAATTCTTTTTCTCTCTTCTTTGAATCAGCATTTATAGGGAAAAACTTCTTACCAAAAGAATTAATCCAAATGATCATGTTTTGAGATTCAGAATCATACACTGGTTCCATTAATCCTTGCTTAATAATTTCTTTACGTTGTTCCTCAATCCACTTAGGATATTTAATCTTGCCATTCTCTTTAATCCATTTATTATACGTGTAACCATCTACACCTTCATTAAGTACTTTAACATACTTAAGTTTTTTAGATTCAACGAATTTTTCAGGATCATCTTGCATTACATTCTTTTCTAAAAATGCTGCATCAACATTAAATGATTTGTCTATTTTCTTGATCAATTTAGCCATATTACCTAAAGAAATACCAGCTTCTTTCATGGCATCCTTTATTTTAATACTTCCATCTACAACTCTTTTAGCATATCCCATTGGTGAGAATTTACCTTCATTCATTCCTAGTAATCTTTCTCTTTCTTGCTCTAATGCTTGAAGAGTTTCATTATCTAATGGTTCACCATTTCCACCTTCTTCGTCTTCGATCTGTTGATCAATAACTTTAATAGCTTTTTTGATAGCAGACTTAGACATGCCTTCAGTAACTACAGATTCTTCAAGAGTTGAAACAAAGTCAAATAATATTTTACCTTCTGTTCTACCTCTTAAATCAATTAAAAGTTCTTCAGAGGCTGGACCCATGTTTTTCCAACGTTTATCTGTTTTTTGAATCCTTCCTAATTTAGGTTCTTCTTGAAAAACATAAATCATTTGTAATTTATCTTCTAATCTAATACCAACAGCATCACCTTCTCTTTTTGAAAAGTAAATGTCACCATCATTTCCTGGTTTAGAAAAATCAGTTGATGTGTGTTTATCTTTTTCATTAACTACAGATTCCTTTATACCTCGCTTTTTAATTTCTTTTTCTATATTTTTAATTAATGTACCAGATACCTCTCTTATATTAGCAGGTCCAGTTTTTAAATGGTCTAGAGTTGCTATTAAATCAGTATCTGACATATCTTTAAGATTTTTATTTTCATTAACTACAGATTCATCAACGTCAACTGTTGCAAGTTTAGTAATATCTTTATATTGATATAAGAAACCAATAATAGGATATTTATCGCCATCAGTAACTTTATAACCTACAGCATTCTTGTTAGTCTTAGGAGGATTAGGTATGTTTACTCTTTTCATATCGTCTCCTTTAAATATAAAGGGAGCCATAAAACTCTTTTTAGGAGCATAATCAGTTTCAATTATTTCCCATTCACCAAATCCAGTTTTGATCTTATCACCTACTTTAAATTTATCGGTAATATACTTCTCAGCTTCATTAAGTGGTTTAATGTACTTTAGTTGGTTTGACTCTTTCATGTTGTCTATTTCTTTTGATTTTTTCATTGCCCAATCAACACCTTCGTCTCCACCCCAGATTAACCAAGAAACATATCCTTTGTCTTTCCACGGTGTTCCTTTTAATTCTGCTTTTATTGATGAATTTTTTCTGTGTCTATTAAACGATGCCATTCTCTTTACAGTATCAGCTGAGATCTTTTCACCTTTAGCTAATTGATTTGCTCTTGTCCACCCAACTGCAGTACCTGCATCTACTTCATCTCTTCCATGCTCATCTCTCCAGTCAAGTGCTTTTTTTGCATTCTTTTTGGCAGCAGCGGGATAATCGTTGTAAGTATCTTCCTCGTTTATCATTGATTCTCCTAAAGATGGTGCGTTATCTGTTCCACATTTATGACAAGTATACATGTCATCTCCGCCATCCTGCTTTAACCAAGTCCATGAGCAATTGCCACATGTTATATTGTTAGGTGATTCAGATTCTTTCGACGGCTTTGAATGTTTGAATTTACCCAATTTATCGCTTAATCCAATTTCTGATTCTACACCTTCTTTAAGTCCTTTGTCATGACCACCATCTCTAACTTCTTTAGCAACATCTTTGTCTGCTCCACCCCATGTACCGTCACCTTTAGTTAAAAATGCATTTACTCGTGCATATCCCCATTGTTGTTCACTTGCACCTGGCCTGTGACCAGTTTTCCACGCGGCCATACCTCTTCTCATTATGATTCTAATTAAACCAATTGGTACTCCAGTTTCTTCAGCCTTAGTTTTAAGAGCAGTTTCTATTTTAGCATCGGCTATTTTACCTCTATCGCCTTCTGCCTTTTCTTCATTAATATTAGATTCATTATACGTATCATTTGGAAAAACCCAACCTATTGCGATATCACCTATTTGTTTCTCAATGGCACGCCATTGTCTTCCCCAATATTTCTTATTAGCAATTGCAAAAGTAGCTTCATCATGTTCAACTTTATATGCTGGATTGTTTTTATTATCTTCAAATTCAAATTCGTATCCAGCTGCTTTTAATTCTTTTCCAATATTTTCAAAATTACCAGCCTTTTCTACTGCGTTAAACCAATCATTGAGTGCAAAAGCATAAGGCTTAGCCTTTTCAGATATTTCTACTGATTCATCTTTTTTATCACCATATAATTCGTGATATTTTTTGACATGTTTAGAAGTTTTTACTTCACCTTTAGCTTTGGCCTCTTTGTCACCTGGTAATTCTTTATAAGCATCTGGATCGTCATCGTCCATTTCAGCTTGCTTTTTCATTTTATCTTCTTTTTTCTCTTCATCATCGTCATCTAAACCTCTCATATATGGATCTGGTCCTGGTTTTGCATCTGCTTCAGCGACTGCAAATTGACTGTCGTTATAAAGAGCTTCTAGCCATTCTAAAAATTCTGGTGTTTTCTTCATTACCTTTTTATGTCCGTACTCTTTGAAGAATTCTTTTTGAAAAGAATCAAAGTTTTTATGGTTGTTAATCATCTGGTGTATATCAGACATAACACCTTCTAATATTGTAATTGGTCTATTTTCCATTTCTTCTATATCTATGTCTTTGGTTGTTTTTTCTTTTTTCTTAGCAGTGTCTATTTTAGCTTTAAGTATTTCAGCCTGCTTTTGCAACATTAATTTTTCAGCTTCGCTTTCAGATTGTCTAAGTTGTATCTTTGCTAATGAAGCTTGCATTTTTCCAGAAGGTTCTTCAGAATCTGCCATTTCTTTGGCTTTACTAATAGCATCCTCTTTTTTAGAAACCAGTTTACCAATCTTTTTATTGATGTCCTTAACTTTGCTTTTTACGCTAGGCGCCTTTTCATTAATGTATTTCATATTTCAATTGCTTTTATATCATATGCTGACGGTCCCCAAAATAATACTTGTTCAACGTCGTCACCAAAGTGATAATTTTTAATTGCATCGGTGGATTTAAATGTAATCGGATAAGATCCCCAATGTTTTGCACCCTTTTTTAAACTTCCATATTTTTCTAACATGTCATCATAATCAAGACCATAGTTATATCCAATATCTCTTTTAGGCTTGTGTCTTGAAGACCAATTCATACCCAGTTTGAGGTAATCCGCTTCACCGTAAATAAAGCCATTTTTAACAATATTTTGTCTAATTTTTTCTGATGATACAAAGTGTACAATTAGTTTATCTGATGGATGATCTTCAGCAGGTGCATCAAAGAAATACATGGTCGGTAGTTTACTATAATATTTTCGACTATTAACCTTTGTGATTAGATTAACTGCGTCAGACTCGGAATCAAGTTTTTCCTGAGGCAATAGATACTTTTTAATCCATTTTGCAAGCGACATATTAGTTCTATCGAAATGCTTCTTTAGAACATCAGTCTTTTTTCCACCTGCAGCTTCATTCAAAAAACTATTGTATGTGTTTATGTATTTCATATTAAAATTTCGGTATACCACCTATTTTTACAGCTCGTTTTCTCCAAAGATCTAACACTTCTTCTTTTTCTTGTTTACTAATTACGTCACCTTCTATTTGAGTGTCTAAGTATCTGTTAACTGCATCACTCATTGGCTCTTTTCTTTTTTTAGCCTCGTATCTAAGTCCCTGTAAATTAGCATCTACTTCTTTAGGTAACATTAAATAATGAAAGTATGGTAGAAGACCTAAGTTAATTAGATTTCTTATTTCGCTATCATCTTCAATAGGTTTACCAGCTCTATAATTACCAGTGTCTACACCATCCTGTGTTATGTGTTCCATTTCATGTCTAATAACATCTGCTAAATGAAAATATACAGTAGACCATTCTCCTGGAATCCAATCAGGATTTATACCAAAATCTATTAGAATATATGGAGTTTGATAATCACCATCATCGTCTTCATCTCTACCATCTGCACCAGTTGAAGGTAAAACTTCAAAGCCTTTAAATTTCTTATCGATATGAATGGTTGCATCAAAGTCAAATTCTAAACCTCGTTCTTCGATTTGGTCCACATAATTGATAACTGCTTTGCCACCTTTATATGTGTTTACCCATTTCCTAAACGTTAATTTAGTTAACTTTGAAGCAAGTCCATCGTATGCACTTCTACCTTCTCCTATAAAACTCTCGTAAGCTTTGATATGTTTCATGGTTTATATATCACAAAAAAAGGGGAAGCTATTCGCTTCCCCTTGACCCCAGTGTATATTATGCCTAAATAATCTAACTGTTAACGGAGCCTGAATCAGCCAAAGCTGTACCATCGTCCGTTGTTGTGAAAATTTCGTTTAATGTTTCAAGGCAATCATCTGCATCTGCATATGCTTTTACTAAATTATCCATTTCTTCTAGAATCTGTGGGTGTTCACCGATACCAGCTGAGTTTTTCATGTAAACTTCTAATGTTGCAAGGGCTTCTAACTTTTGCGCTTCATATTTTAATCTTAGCGCTTCTACTTTTAAATTCATAAATCTATTTCTTTTTTAATTCATCGATTATCATTTGCAATCCTCTAAATAATATAGCGGGCACAGCAAATGTCCAGAATTGATCTGTGTTTATTTTAAATAATGCTACTAACCAAAATATATTGGATTGTACTCCCATTTGATTATTTAACATATACGTTAAAAATTTACCAAAGTAGCCGAGTAATTTGTTTAGGTGTTTCATAAATGTAATTTTATAAGGGTTATACTAATTGATGTTTAAATTGTTTCACATATTTTTGAAGAGCTAATTCTTTAGCTTTAGCTTCTAATTCAATATCTAGATCTAAACCATATGTTTCTATGTGCTCATAGATATAATCTGAATGTGCACGCTTATTTGTCTGTGTTTCGTCTTCGTGTAATTGTTGACATGAAGAATAATGTACTAACTGTTTGATGTCCTTAGGCCATGTGGTAGATGCCAGTTTAAGAGCTTCTTCCTGAGATAATTCTCCAGGATGACACCAATGGTGATGATAGTCAAATGTAATAGGAATGCCTATTTTATTATGTACGCCAACATATAAATCTTCGGTAGTGTATTGACTTTCCTTATCATCGTTTTCTACAACAAGACGTTTACGTACACTTGCATCTAACAGATAAAAGTTATCTACGAATCTTTGCATTGCTTCGGCTTTTCCACCTTGAGTAGTATTGACATGTATATTGATAGGTGCAGAATGATCACGTGGTAATCCAAGTAAATCCATAATTTCACCATGCTTATTAAGATCAATAATACATTTGTCAACTACTCTCTGAGTAAGAGATGCTAAAACATCGAATGGACCAGGGTGAAATGTCAAACGTTGACCATTATCCATTGCTATTTTGCCAGCGCCTTTAAGAGTATTAGCAATTTTAGTATAATCTGGTAAATCAGATAATTCATACTCGCTCATCCATGGAAACATATCAGAGCTGATGCGGAATAGCTTGATACCATTGCGATTGTTCCAATTGATAATCTTAACCAAATCCTTAGCGTTAAGCAGTGCTAACTCTGAAGCATACTCAATACCTTTAGCTGCAAACGTACGTTTGATCATACTACGATTTGTAGTTATTTTATCTGATTTCTGTAAAGTTGTATTGATACAACAATATCCATAGTTGTTATTTGTCATTTCCAAAAAGTGCTATAAAAAAATTAATAAGAAATAGAGTGAGAAATATTGGCCAAACTAATGTTACACCGAATCGCTGTAAATGAGTAAACCTAAAAAACTCGTCTTTGATAATACCTGAAACTATTAAGTCATACATAAGATTAAAAAGTACACCACATAATGCATAATATGACATCCATCGTATTTCAATAGCATAAGTGTTTAATAAATAATCTAGCATATTTCTTATATTGTGGTATTACCTATTGTTTCAATTGTTCCCAGTTTAAAAACCGTCTCCAATTATGTTCTTTGATTAGACCTGTCCAAAGCTTGATATATTTTCTTTCTTTAGGCTTTAGAATATGTCGAGGCTGTTCGTTGATAAATCTTTGCATTTTTTCTGGATCAAACTTTTTACCTAATGCAATACTCTTACATTTAAAATACAACTCTCTAGTAGTTCCATCAAATATTTCCATTATATCCGATACCCTTTCCTTTGTCATATCAAACTCGTTAGCTAAATCTTCAGCTAATTTTAAAAGAAGTTTTTGTTCCGCCTCTAAATGCTTTTTCATCATGACAGCTTTACGTTTGTTGTATTGTTTTCTATCATAATCAACTGCTTCTATCAAAGTTTCACCTTCTAACCAAGGACTTTCTTTTTTAATAGCTTCTACTTTGGCTTCGTAGATCTTATCTTCTAAATACACTTCCCTACCTAAATGGTTAAATTCGTATTCACCAAATTCTATTCTTTGCTGAAGTTCACTAGCACCTTTAAATAAGTATTTCTTAGGTAGTTTAACAACTCCATGAAATCTACGCCACCATGTAAATTGTCTACTCATTAGGAAAACCTTTTTAACAATTCATCTATTTGTTCCTTTGATGTCCAACCTGAAACCTCGTCAACGTTATCCATAAAGTTGTCTGTAACAAATCTACCGTCTTTATCAAATACAGCAACCTCAAAAGATGAGTACATTGTAGAATCTAGTAAATCCTCTCTGGGCGTAGAGTAAACGAACGAACCAGCTTGAACACTTACTGTAACGTCTTTAAATTCTACGGTAGCTCCTACTCCACCGTGAGTTTGCTTCTTAAATTTTAAATCTTCAAATCTCATATCTTTTATTTTTATTAAAAATTACCAGGTGCAACTTGCATACAAGTTAAACCCATATCTCTCCACATATCAACTACTTTTTGCCTGTCATCAAATACACAAACTACATCATCAATATGACCTTGTGTTGGAAATAAGTCATTAAACCATTTCTTCTTAAGATCGTCATCTGGCATAAACTGAAAGTCTCTGCTAGTCGGTCTCATCTTCAATACATTAAATGGTACATCAAACTTTTTTAACCATGCTTTAGTAGCATCTTTAGTAGCTTTAGATCTTCCACTAAAAATAACAATCATGTGTCCAGCTGCATCTAGCATTTGAGCCATTTTAATTACAGCATCATGTGGTTGGTCAAGATCAATGTTCTTAGGATCAAAGAAAGTGTCCCAATCCATTTTACCATTGTCCTTTATAGAAATAGCTCTTCGCTTATCGATGAGAGCTAAAGTTCCGTCTAAATCAAATATTACTTTTTTCATTTCTTTTGCTTTTAATTATACTACTAATATACCACAAATA
>Ga0181410_1000028_pt1 | contig 55611 bp, 40 predicted proteins | sample 33SPOviralmetaG_FD_130112 | JGI IMG/M metagenome (GOLD analysis project Ga0181410, IMG submission 130112) | Marine viral communities from the oligotrophic San Pedro Time Series (SPOT) site, San Pedro Channel, CA, USA - 33 SPOT_SRF_2012-06-20 | ecosystem: Environmental > Aquatic > Marine > Strait...
CCCCAAGTAGTAGCATCACGTACTTGTTGTGTGTTAAACAGTTTAATACCACCATAACCGTATTCATCTCCTGTGATAGGATTTACACTTGCCCATACATGTACTACACCTGTGTCATATGCATCAGGTATATAACTAAAGTCGAAGTCTGCATCAATGTCTGCGTCAGCATCTATTACCCAAAACATTTTACTGTTTACTGTGTTACTTGCAGTTTGGTGTGCATTGAATATACCTTCTACATCTTTGATCCAATGTATGTTACCAAAACGTTCTGTTAGTTTATCATAGTTGCTTTGTGCATTAGGTTCTTGATAACTCAAATAAACAATCTCAAACGGTATGTTTTTAGTTGCAGGTTCTTTTACATACTGAGTATTCTTAAACCTATTTAGTTCTATATCATCACTGGTAATGTCTGTAGGTATGTGAGTCCATAATCTCAAACCACCATAAGCATACACTTTGTCTGTGTGTACACTTACCTTTTGCCAACTGTGTGTTTTGTGTATGGCATCTAGTTGCGGCACATAGTCAAGTTCAATGTCTAACAATTCTACATCTGTGTCTAGTGTGTAGAAAGGTGCTGACACATTGGCTTGTTCTAGTTGACGTTTAAGTGGTTTGTCATCTGTGAACTTTAACAATGGCCATGTATGACTTTGTGTTGCTTGTATGTCTACAAACTTGATATCATTAAAACTGTTGTTTACTACTTGCTTTAATGTTATGTCAGTTGAGAATGTGCCTTTGGGAAATAGTCTTACGCCTCTGTGTTCCCCAGTGCCGTTGTCAAAAACGTGTACATAAGATTCTTCCCATTTGTTAGGCACATAATCAAATTTAAATTGTTCGTATACAGTAGTGAAAGGATCAACACACCAGAACATGCTAGTATCACATGTGTTGTCCATTTTAATCAATTGCTCTAATATATCTGTGTTGCTTTGTAATCTGTACACAGGATATGTTTTCTTGATACTGCCTACTGTGTCTAGTATCAACTGCTCTGGTATACTGCATGTTACCAGTTGTTCATCTGTAATAAGATGTGCGGCAAAGTTTGTAGGCCATAAACGCAATCCTCCATGTCCTAGGTTGTCCCCTTTGTCATCAACCCTTTGCCACACGTGAACTCTATCCTTGTCGGCAAGGTTCGGTGTAAAACTTTCTTTAATTATATTATTATCTTCTCTGACGTCTGGATCTATAGTCCACACATAACTTCTATCTTTGTATTTGTGTAACAAGTCTTGTAGTTCTATAACAGTCATGTGTTCTAATCTTTCAGTAGGATACTCTGTAGCAACACTGGCTACTGTATTCATAAGTTTGAGATCTGGAAAACTATTGTTTGCTATTTGTTCTAATGTGTATGTGTTATTGGTAAACGTTCCTTTAGGATACAGCCTAACACCTCTGTGGTTACCTTCATTGTCTGTGAATACATGTACATTCTTTTGATCCCATTGTGTAGGATAGTAATCATATAAGAACTCTTGTGGCACTTTAACATCTGGGTCTACTGCCCAAAACATACTGTTAGGTGTTGTGCTATCTACTTGTAATAGTTGTTCTAGTATGTTGCTGTTGCTGTTTAAGTGTGCTACTTCAAATAAGTTTTGTGTACATACTGCTTTTCTAATATACTTGGGTCTACCTTTTGTCTGTGGTATCTTAGGACATAAACTTACACCACCATAATCAAACTGTCTACCTGTTACAGGATTTAGTTTTTGCCACACATGTTTCTTTCCGTTATCCCATACTTCAGGAACAAAGTCAAAGTCAAAGTTTGTGTGTACTGTAACATCAGGATCAACTACCCAGAACCACTCTTTGGTTGTTTGTTCTCTGCCTGTTTCCTCATCACGGTATACATCAAATACTACAGGTGCAAATGGTGAGTCCTCATGTATTTTTGTTTCTGCTGTTTCCCAATTAGCAGGTACCCAACGCACACCACCAATTGCTTCAGGATACTTATGTTCTAGTTGCCCTGGTACATGGAATGCATGTATGTATTCTTTTTCAAACGTACTAGGCACCCACAGTATATCTTCATCGATTTGATACTCGCTATCCACTAACCAGCATTCGCCTTTAGCCTGTGTGTAATCGTTTGGATCTTCTACAAAGTAAACTTTATATGTTTTAGGCTTAACTGGTACATCATCGTGTACTACATATTCACCATTCCAGTCTTTAGGTATCCAACGAACACCTCCCATCTTCTCTGGGTACTTGTGATTAAGTTGATTAGGCACATGGAATGTGTGTATACATCTTCTACTAAAGTCATCTGGTATCCAATCTATGTCATGATCTATTTGATACTCTTTGTCTATTACCCAACTGTCTTCTGTTACTATACTTAAATCGTTTACGTCTGCTACATACAGTATAGGATATTCTTTTAATTTAACAAACAAGTTACCTTTATACTTTGTAGGTGTGTTTGCATTTATACTTTTAGGTACTAAGTTTACACCGCCTTCTTGTTGTGGATACTTATGCTCTAATTGATTTGTTATTTTAAAGTTTAACAAATACTTTTGCTCATCTCTAGTAGGTACAAAATCTATAACATCATTTAATGTATGCTCGTTATCTATAAGCCAAAACATTTTTGTTCTTGCTTTCTTACTAAACGTTTCATAGTTTTTAATATTATCACTATAAAATATATCATACCTAACAGGCACAACACCCTCTTGGTATTTGTGTTTAGTATAATCAAAGTCTTTGTGTACTAACCTAACACCACCGCATCGGTAATCCCACGGGTCTGTGAAGTCTACAGGATATCTAAAGTCTAAGTGTCCTGGTATTTTAAATACATGTATGTATTCTCTTTCATGCTTTGCTGGTACAAATAATAGTTTACCATTGAATTCAAAGTCTCTGTCTACTATCCAGAACCAATCTGTTCTACTTCTACTTGCATACTCTGTGAATGTATCAGCATCAAACTCGTCTTCGTCAACATAAAAAACATCGTACGACGTGTCCTCTATAGGACAAGCAGGATGTATTTTAACTTCTGTGTTACGCCAATCCTTGGGTACTAGTCTAATACCTCCCATTGCCATAGGAAATTTTTCTTGTAATTGATGTGGCATTCTAAATACATGTATGTAATCTTCTTCAAATGGGTTAGGTACCCAATCAATAGTAGCCATATTGATATCGTGTTCTGCATCTATGAACCATACATAGTCTTCTTTAAATGTATTACGTTGTGAGTAGTTCTCTATGTCCTTTACATACATAATAGGATAGTCTACACTTGCGTCTAAGTAACTGTGGTACTTTACATCGGCATCTTTCCAATCCGTTGGATATAATTTAATGCCCCCTTCTTCTGATGGATACTTATGTTCAAGTTGTCCACGCAAATGAAAACTATGTATAAAGTTTGGTTCAAAGTTCCCCGGTGCCCATTCTATACTTTCTTTTAATTTGTATTCTGGGTCTACACACCATACATGTGTACTAGTAGGATTATCTTCAAAAAAGTTCCCCGGTGTTTGCTCTAACAAGATAGTAAATTGTTTCCTACACACAATATTATTGTGATGAACAATTTCTTCTCCGCCCCTTTTATAATTTAAATATAATCCTCCGTAGTTAGAGTTATCCCATTTCCAAACATGGTTGTACTTTTTAGTAAACACATCTGGTTTAAACTCTAATACTTCGTAGTCTGTTATTACTGTATCTTGTTCTATAAGCCAGTAATTAGTTGTCTTACTTTTTATATCTTCGATCGCAGATACTTGTTTTGCAAAAGGATACCTTGCAACTAACTCTTCGTTGTTACCAATATAAAATATATCAAACATTTTTTTTAAAATTCTTTAGTATTTCACCTATTGCTAAATCTATACGGAGATGATGTCTATCAACTTTTTCTAGTTCTGCAAACATCAATTGATTGTGACTCCACGGACAGTCGTCTCTATGAAACCTTGGAGGTATTCTACATACATGGCATTGGTCTTTTAGTTTCCAAAACATACGTTCTTCGTCTGTTAAGTCTGCATCAAATAACCAAGGTTGTTTACTCATCTCATGTAATGAGATTTCAGTCTGTTGAGGATTATCCTCTAAGAAGTCTTTTATATATTCTGATACTTTGTTACTAAGTTCTGTTTTTTCAATCACTGGTATGTACCGGCACGTTATAATGTTTCTCGAATGCTTCAGCATCGGCTACAGTATTCACAATCGGCATACCTTTAATATTTAAACTTGTATTAAGTATTACAGGACATCCAGTTTTCTTATGCCACGTCTTTAATGCGTCATATAGTTCTGGGTGCTGATGTTGATTTACTGTTTGCACTCTGCTTGTACCATCCCCATGTACAACTGCAGGTATTTCGTCTGGTCTTAAACATTTAGCCACAAACTGCATATAAGGTGCATCTGTAACTTCGCCTGGCATGTCAAACCAGTCCCTTGCGTATTCTTGCAACACTATAGGTGCAAACGGTCTAAACTTTTGTCTACGTTTAATTTTGTTTACATCATCTTTAACTGTGTTAGGTCTATGTGAACCTTTACCCCTAGGATCTGCAAATAAACTTCTATTGCCTAAGGCACGTGGACCAAACTCTGCTCGTCCATTTGCTACCCCAAATATTTCACCTTTACGCATACTTTCTAAGAACTTTTCTTTAGGCCAAGCACCTTCTATCTCTGTGCCTAAGTATGGGCCTTCCCATTTTACTTTTTTGCCTGTTGCATGAAAATAATACATAGCGGCGGCACCTAGGGCACTACCTGAATCACCTGGGTTAGGCATTATGTGTATATTTTCAAAACGTTCATATAGTCTGCTGTTAGCAACGCAGTTCAATGCACACCCACCCATGAATACTAAGTTCTCAGTTTTCCAATAAGTCTTGGCAAGTTTTGCGTATGCTAATATTCTTTCTTCACAAACTAACTGAGCACTTGCGGCTAAATCAAATTGCATTTGCTCGTCTAGTTCGCCTGGCATAAAGTTTGCAGGCACACCTTTACTCATGTCTACTGTATGTAAACATTCGTGTAAGTTCTTCCATGCATCTTCATGCTTAAATAATTCTTTGTTGATTTTATCTACATACAATGGTTTACCATATGCGGCCATTCCCATTAGTATGTATTCATCTTCCATTGGTTTTAAACCAACGTGTGCAGTAATGGCACTATAAAATAATCCTAAACTGTTAGGAAATTTTGTTTCGTGCATTAGTTGTAGTCTAGAGTCATTACCGCCTCTATGTGTTTCCCATTTGTATATTGTTGCTGTTTGGAATTCACCAATAGCATCTATAGTCATTATAGTTGCATTATCAAAACTATCTGGTGCTGTTAGTATACCAGCCGCGGCATGAGCCTCGTGATGTTTACAGTTAGTAATAGGTATACCTTTTAGTTCAGGATAGAATTTTTTAATCCATTCTTCAGCAGTTGGTTCTGTAAAAGCGGCTTTGATACTTGCCCATGTAAACTGTTTTAACCTTCTCATGTTTTTAAGTCTACTGCTTTCATGCAGAACTATGACATCAGGTAGTCCGTGCTTTAATGCATCTTTAATTAAACCTTTATTAAGGTATGGATCATTCTTTATTCTGTTTTCGTAACGTTCGGCATGTCCGGCAAATAGTATCTCACCGTCTTCGATCACACATGCACTCGCATCGTGAAACATGCAACTGATTCCTAATATTCTCATCTATAAATAAATGGATCTGCTTTTCTTATTTGTTCTAATTTCTTTTTAAGAAGTTCTTCTTCCTCATTAGAAAGAGTGATATCATCTTCTTGCAGTTCCGGTTCCTTTTTTGTTTTTTCTTCTGGGATAGGATTTCCGTATAGGTCGCCCATGTCGATTACTTTATCTGCTGGACCTAATTGATTATCTTCTTTACTCATTATTACTCTCTAAATAATTTACTATTTCTTTTGCATACATTGTATGTAGTGTTTCATCTGCATGAAACCAATCTGTAAAGTGTTCTCTATGTGTGTCTTCGAATTTTTGTACAAAACTATTATTCATTTCGTAAAAAACCTCTTTAGGAAAAGCCTGTTCTAATCCTTCCCAACTAAAATGTTTAAACTCGTGTCCTATCATTCTAGCACAGTTACTTACCTGAATATGCTCTATGTCTAGCATTTTTAAGAACGAATTTATTGTTATTATACCAATAAGTTTTCGGTACATACCAAAATCGTAATCAGTGTGATATAGTTGTAATGCTTTGTACCAATTAGAGAAGTCCCAATTTAAATCATTGTTGGACATAAATGCTTTAGGGTTAGCACCATTGGCCCAATGTATGTGTCTACCTTCCCATGTAAATTCTAATCTTTCTTGTGTAGTCCAACCTAACACTACAAGTAATTCACTTGGATCTCTGCCTTGTGCTACCCAATTACTTACAAACTCTACTGTAGTACGGACTATGTATTCGTTACTGCCACCTGGCTGTGATAAGTTTATATAATTTAAATTTAATTTTCTAGCAACTTGTCCAGGCCATGCTTTACTTAAATTTGTTTTACTTCTATCTGTGTAACCAGCACCCTCTATTTCACTTCCTGCCATATGCGAACAACCTACTGCAAGTAAATATTTTTTATTACTTAGGTCCATTTTAATAACTCCCATAGTTCAGGTAAACTTTCTTTTAAACTTTGATCACGTTTATTATCTAATAGTTGTGTGTACTCTTTGAATATTTGCATTTGTTCTTCTGAGTCCTCATTGTAATTTTCTTTTAATGCTTTTATAAGTCCTAATACTGTTTGCTTATTACGTTCGTCTTCTGCAAAGTATGTACTTGTTGCAGACCATGTTTCTAATTTTTCTATTGCAACATCTCTAATGTTCTGAGGTAAGTTTCTAATGTCTAAACATTTAGGGTAATTGTTTAATAAGAAACTAATATCAATTCTTCTACCAGTTTCTTTTTGTATAAGTTCTGCATAATCAATTAAGTCTGTAACATTTAATATATTATATATTTGTACAACTGGACTGAACAGCAAGTTACCAACTACATCTGATGTAGCATAGTCTCTGATATGTTTATCTACTATACTCCAAGTGCTACCACTTCTAATATATTCGTTTGTTGTACCATAGCCATCAACACTTAAACACATCAACACACTCTTAAACTTGGCTATGAGGTCTAAGAACCTTGGTTGTATGTTTGTCATATTACTATTGAATACTAAATCTATGTTATCGTTTATTCCGAGCTCGACGCACTTCTCGAGGATCCAATACACTCGTTGTATAATAGTGGGCTCACCGCCGGTGAAGTATAACCTGTTGCAATTAGGCAACCATGTTTCGACTGTACTAAGGAAGCCAGGATCATCAAACCAAGGCTGAGTATAATCACTGAAATCATTCCAATGACTTGTTTTGACGATAAAGTCTCGCTCTTCGTCTGTGTATAATTCTTCATCTTTTAATTCCTTATATATTGCACTACTGTTTTGACTTTGACACATTCTGCAACGTAGGTTACATAAAGTGCCTAACCTAAAGTCTAGGTATTGAGGACTCTCTTCAACAACATAATCGTTATCAATACTTTTATCTACTATCTGTTTTATGTTGTCTGCTTCTCTATGGAAACCCATCCAGTCTTGAATGTAGTTTTCTCTATAACTAGGTATGCCTAAGTCCTCAAGTTCGTAACAAGGTTGGCAACCGTCAACACGTTCACCTTCTATCATTTGTTTTCTAATTTTGCGATAGTGATTATTATTCCATACTGTGGAAATGTCATCACCTTTGTTTAGCATTAGTATACTGCCATCGTCTTTTTTAATTTGACCATTAGCAACACAGCAGAAGTTTATTGTACTACTAGGCTGTGTCATAATGTGTATCCAAGGATAAGGACAAAATGTTTTACTATACTCGCTCATTAAATATTTCCTCTAAGTGTATATATAATTCAGGGAATGTTTTTGCAAAACTTTCTCCTCTATACTTGTCACTAAAATTAGTTTGTCTCACAAACTCGTCCATGTATCCTTCGTAATCTTCTTGGTTCATATAGTTTAACATATTCTGTATTCGAGGATCGTTGTGTCCTTTAAACTTTTCTGTTATAGCATCTTTGGCATTCTTAGGTAATGCTTTAGCACTTACATGCTTAGGCTCATATACAGTATTAAAATGTATATCGCAATCCATATTATTATCTCTATGATAGTTTAACATGTCATCCATATACATTACATTGAACAAACCTACAGTATAAAATAAGTTTACTTTTAACCAATCGTGTTGTTTGAACTTCCAAAAGTTTTCCATTACTTCGTCAAACTGTTGTGGATGTCTTATGTAATTAAATCTTTCACCTACACCATCTACACTAAAAAATACTTGTACTTCTTTAAACTCTTTCCATAAGTCTATTGCATGTGCAGGATATATTGAACCGTTTGTATTATAACTAATACTTATATCTTTTGCTCTGCCTTTGTCTACTAATGTTTGTAATATATCGAAGTGTCTTTTAATTAAAAAAGGTTCACCTCCAAAAAATTCTAAACTCTCAACCTCTTCAATTTGATTTTCTATATCTTCCCAAAACTTTTCATTTAGTTCAGGCCAACGTCCTAGTCTACCCATTATGTGTGCAAACTGATTTGTGTCACCGTCACGTTCTATTTCTTCCGGTACCCATTGACTACTTGCAAAACTTGTACATATTCTACACTTAGTATTACATATACTTCCTAGTTTTAAGTCCATGCTTTTTGGTTTTGTAATATTATCTACGTTATCTATGTGACTACTAAACTTAGTAAGTTCTCTTAAACGTTTACTTTCCATGCCAGCATCTTCTTCGTTCCAACAATTGAAACATGCTTTAGGTTTCTCTCCTGCTAGGAAATCTGTTTTTAAATCTGCAAGCCACTTACTATCCCATGCATCTTTTAATGTGTTACCATCTGCTAAGTTCATATCGGGTACTGTTTCTTGCATAACACAGCACACACCAATCTCTCCGTTGGTACGAGCCTCTTGGTTTATCCAAGGTAGTATGCAAAAATGTTCTGGTCTATTCATACCCAATCTCTTTTAATCTTTCTGATGCATTACCTACTACTACTTTTTTATGTTGGTCTGTAAATGCATTCCAATTTCTAATCTCATCTATACTTCTTCCACAGCCTTGACAAATCTGATGTGTAGCAAAATCTAAGTTACATATTCCTTTGCATGGAGATTTAATGTTCATTGTGTCCCCTACTTATTATAACATAGCCTGTCTTTCCGTTTGGATTTTGTTTAGCAGTTTGCACTCGTTTACAAACTACCTCAAACCCTTCTGTCTGCAAGTAAGTTACAACTGCTCCACACTTGCCCATCCATTGTCCTTCTAATCTATCAAACCATGTATCATCGCAAATAACAACGCAATTATCATCTAGGTTTAACAATTTAATTTGTGTTAAATGTGCTATCTGACTTTGCTCGTTACTAAAATCTTTTAAGTCTGGATAGTGTTCTTCGTATTGTTCTTTCAACCCTTCCATACAGTTACCCGGCAGTCTTAAACCCATCCTAGCATTATATTCTGTTGCCCAGTAATCCCAGTCAAAGTTATCTAGGTACACAATACCAAATGTATCTTCTGTGCTTTCAGCAAAACTTTCTCCGGTGCATACATGGAACTCACACTCATCTAACTCTTGTCCTTGCCATTGTAGCCATTGTGTATTCTCAATAATATCAACACCCACATACTTAACTTTTCTTTTTTGTGCTAGAGTTATTAAAGCAAGGCTAGAACCCTCACCTCGGTCCATACCTATTTCTAGTACATTACCTGTAGTATGTTCTACAAAGTCATCTATGTCTGGTGCTATTGTTCCCATTACCTTGTTACTATCTCATCATATCTTTCCTTGAGTTCTATAAACTCAGGGTGTACATCAAAAAATGTTTCTGCTCTAAACCTATCCATTTCTTTTATATCTGCTAATGCTTCATCGAGTAAATGTGTATCGTCACCATCTAAGAAACTATGGAATGCTTTAAATGTATTTGTTGTTCTTCCTAACTTGTCTTTGCCTTCTATCCATTCGAGTAAAGATTCTATTTTACGTTGTGCTTCTTTTCTATACTTCTCTGGTAGTACAGTTGCTCTGTGAACAGGCTTACCTAATAATATGTTTACTGCAAACTCTTCTGGCTTTAAAAATCCTGTATCAATTAGTTCCATGAAGAAGTCTGTAATATCTAATGCATTAAATAAACTTACTGTGGCACTAACGTGAAAGTCAATGTCGGGACACTCTTCTAACATACGTTTTCTGTTTGCTACAATGTCTTTCCATATTGTTCCTTTACGCAGATACTCTCCTCGTTTACCACTAGCATCTATACTGGCACCAACACCTATCATATCAAACTTTTTCCATAGTTCTATAACATCGTTGCCTTTGTATTCTAATTTACTAAAGTTAGTGTTGTAATAAACTCTCATAGGAGAATCAATTTTAGTTCTTCCCATTTCGACTAACTTGTTCATGATGTACCAATGCTCATCCATTATAATTGGTTCACCGCCTGCCCAATATATTTTTTCTACAGAGTCTAGATACGGATCAAATGTTTGTAAGAAGTCTTCTGTACCTTTTTTAATTTGGTATATAGGCTGTGTAGGTGTTTTATTATAGTTACTATCTACAGCATCTTGAAACCACTGGCTACTTAAATCAGGCCCACAAGTTCTACATCTCATGTTACATATATTACTAAAACGTATGTCCATGTATGTCATGTTTACTGTATCTACACTACCATCTTCATTTGTAGATTCGACTACATGTACTTTTTTATTGCCGTATGGATTATTTTTTAGTGTTAAGTATTCTTGGTTGCTTCTTATTCTTAATGTTTCGTGTCCGTGTTCTTCTTGCTCATAACATCTATTACAGTTAGAAATCTTTTTACCATTAAGTAAGTCTAATCTAAACTGTTTCATTGTTTCACTGTTCCACACTTCTTCAAGACTTTCTTTATTCAAGTTGCCCACAGGAGTATGAAGTTCACTTAAACAACATGTAAATACTCTACCATCTGGCCATGGGTGCATGTGTATCCAAGGTATAACACAGAAAGCATCATCCTTCATTAGTTTATCTACATCAACTTTCTTTACTGCTTTATCCATCTTATAATTTCTCCGTTAAGATCCCACTCCCACCATTTCTCTCCTTGGTACCATGCCTTTGGGTTGTTGTGATGATTGTTATGCCAACCTTCACCAAATGTAATTATGTTTACTAAGTGGTGGTTTCTACTTTGATCTTTTGTTGCCCATGTTCTATATCCTAGACTTCGTAAGCCTTTACCATGTCCCCATGTGTTAAAGGCACCTGTTGCCCATACACACAGACTAACTGGCACTAGGTATGCATACACCCACAGTAAGGGGTCTATGACTGCAAGTAACGTTGTATAAACACTTGTATAGCCAAAGAAGTACTTATGTGTACTCATTACACCTTTGTTGCGTATCCAGTCTCTACCTAGTTTTAAATCGTACTTCTCATCCTTTAATCCTAATGTCCAACTGTTCCACAAACTCATATGATGTGGACTATGTGGATCTATTTCAGTGTCAGTGCCTTTATGGTGTTCTCTATGTTTTACTATGTAACCAAATGTGCTTGATAGACCTGCTAGTGTTCCACTAATGTTTAATACCCATTCCCAAAACTTATTAGTCTCAAAACTTTTATGTGCAAAGTATCTATGCTGTCCTACAAACACACCTAAACTAGCAAACCAAAAATATACTGCTAGTGATATCCACCAGTAATTGTTTGGTCCCATGAACAATGCATAAAGTAGTCCAGCATGTGCTGTCCAACGTAGCATGTCACCTTTAGTTTTAGTATACCGTAGTATGTCCACTTTCTTCTACCTTGCTAACTAGTTCACTGAATGTTTCTCTCCAGTCACTGTTATCATTGTTATCCATTAAATCGTTATAACGACAAAACTGTTCCCATTTCAACTCGTGCCAGTCGTTGTTGTTATACATGCTCAACAACGTTCCGAGTTTATGGTCATTACCTAATGCTTTTCTGAAACGTGTATGTATCAACTCTCGTGCCTTTGTCGGTATAACCGCAGGACTTAGATAATCAGGATCATACACAAAGTTCATGTCAACTTCTATCCCAATGCTGTTTGCCCATTCAAAAAATTCTGGTAATGTTGCATAGTTATATGCACTAACAGTTTGTGTTATTCTTAGTACTAATTTATTTTCATTCTGTTTTAATTTTTCTATAGTTCTTAAAACAGCATTCCAATCTGTACCTGTTCTTATGAAAGCATTACGATCTTCTAAATCGTCTATGCTTAAACATATTCTTGCTTCTTTGAACTCGGACCAGAGTTCTAAAGCAATCGGTGGTAACATTGTGCAATTTATATTATACCACAATGTTATGTTCTTACTTCTACCACTATCAACTAATTTTTGTAAGTAAGCCCAATGTTGTTTTATTAAGGTAGGCTCACCACCATTGATATATAGTAGTTCTAAATTGGGAGCAGATTCATATAAGTCATTATAGAAGTTATCGTCCTCTGCCCACTTGAAGTCTTCTGGAAAGTTAAGTCCTAAGTATCCTTTGTTGACGAAGTCAGCCTTTTGAACAATGTCTTTATAGTCATCAAGCCACTTTGAACTACTTGCTGGATTACATGTACGACACCTAACGTTGCATACATTACCAAGACGCAACTCAACAAAACGCAGGTCCATGTCAATGCTACCATCCTCTTTAGTAAGTTTGGATGCATAATCGGGGGAGTAGTGTTTAAATACTTCGGCCTCATGTTGTCTCTTACTTTTTATTCCTTTATCTTCTTCCTCATAACATCTCATGCATGCCTGAGGTTTCTTATTATTTAACATCTGTAAGCGAACTTCCTTGTAATAGTCGCTATTCATATGCTCGTTTATATCTTTTTTATTTAAATCTAAAAATTCATCATAACCATCCTTATAATTTCTAGCACGGTTTAAACCATCAGTATGATCACTTATGCAACATAATGTTATACCACCATGCGGGTGCGTAGCAAGATGTTGCCATGGTAACGGGCAGTATGTACTCAATGTACCAACTCCCTTGTACTGTGTTGCTTGTAACCGTTTTTCAACACTACCTCATATTCTTTATCGTAATCGAAGTCTTGTTTTATCAACTCGTATAGTTCGGGAAAGACTTCTGTAAAGTTTTCTTCTCTATAGTGATCGCCTCCTGTAATCTGACTTTTAAATATATTCCATTTATTCTCTGTGCTCTTTTGATCGAACATGAGTAATTTTTCTTCTGAAACTTTTTCTCTAAGTTTTTCATCAACACTGGAACCGTTTTCATACATAGGTGTGTTCATGTAGTTTATCAATGCATCAACTTCACTTTTGTATTCTGGTGTCCATGTATGTTCTTGTAGCATTTGTGTTAAGGTCTTTCTTGTAAATGCTGGTAACACACTAGCAGTCATCCATTTAGGATAGTGTGCTATGTTATTCCAAATTTTGAAATTGGGAAAGTGCTCTTGGAAAAAATCGTGGAACTCTGGTAGGTACATAACATTGAGAGCTGTAATTGTGTGTGTAATTTGTATACTTACTGGACTATCGCTATTATGGAGCTCGTAGAAATACTGCAAATTCTCAAAAACACTTTCCCAATTTCCCGGATGTCTTAGGTACTCGAATCTTTTGCCTATGCCGTCTATACTTACACTAAAAGATAAACTTTTAAAATTGCTTGACATTTTTTCTAAAAATACTTTGTCAGCAATAGTACCATTGGTACTTAAAGTTAAATCAATATTGTGTGCATAATTTTCGTTTATAATTTTATCTATAAATCTTTTAAACTCTTTCATATAAAAAGGTTCACCACCCATTATTTCTAATCTCTTAATGTTAGGTAACCAATTATCCATATCAGTCCAAAACTTACTATTCTCCATGTCATTCATAGGTACTTTAGTCTGTGATTCCCAATATGGTACATGTCTTTCTTTTGCTTCTTCTACCCACTTACTACTGTAGTTGGCATTACAACTTCTACACTTTAAATTACAAGTGTTATCAAATATAAGTTGCAAGTCCCATACTTCACTGGGTGTTCCTATCCAAGGAAACTCTCTCATAAAGTTTGGTCCATACCACTGCTCGTAATATTCGTTATAAATTTGTCTCTTACTTTTCTTTCCGTTGTCTTCGTCTATCCAGCAAGTATCACAGTTCATTGGTCTGTTACCTGCTAGGATATCATTTCTAATCCTCTGTGCATGTGGACCTTGTTGTATTTCATCAATAGTGTAGTCGCCCATGGTGAGTTCTTCACTATAATGATTCTTTAATCTGTCTTGTGCTATACAGCATGTTCTTACTGTACCACCTGGCTCGTTACTAAGGTGTGTCCATAGTAAACTACAATACTTAATGTCCTTGCTCATATTCCTCTTCTATCAACTTACTGATACATAATCTTGTTAAGTTGTTTCCTCTATTATAATTTTTATCGGATAACTTATCACTAAGTGCAAACAATATGCAATTAGTAGGTGTTAAATTTAATTTTCTACAAACTTCTAACTGTGCAGATTTATACTTGTCTGCAATATAATCTGGTCCTGCAACTTCCATTGCAAACTGTCCCATCATAGCCGCAAAGTTATTTACTATGCCATGTTGGTTAGCAAACAATACAGGATCATCAATCTCTTCTCGTTGGAACCTAACTCCGGCTCTTGCTCCTATTAAAGGAAATGTTTTACCTAAACTAAACGTTACTTCTTCAATACATGGCTGATCTAAATTTATATTTATGTTACTACACATTCCAAAGTATGCCATGTCTACTAATACAGGTATATCTAATTGATTACATATCTGTATTAGTGTGTCGTGGTGTTCATGCTTGTCACCTGTATCACTAAATGGGCAACTTATTATTACTGCATCGCCTTTAGATAAACTGCTAGTGTCTTTAATCCATTCCCAATCAACACCCATAACGTTACTTGCAATTTTATGCATCATAAAATCACCTTTAAAGAATTTAAACTTTCTTTTATTGTGTCTCATCATAAACATTGTAAATGCTTCTGATGTTCCATTTGTTTGTGTAGTGTGTGGAAACTGGTTTAGGCCACTGATATTATTGTTGTTACTCTTTCGCACCCAATATTTAAATGATGTTAAGAATTGTTTGCTGTGATTTGTTTTACCGTCCGCAACAAAAAAATCTCGCCACTCATATGTTGACATTGCAAATTCTTTAAGTTCGTTTGTAATAAACTTATCTTGAATTGCATACGCACCATTTAGTGGGCCTTGATAATTATAATCATTCTTTGTCATCTATTTTGCCGTGTCCGTATTCATTTTCTAAATGGTATGGTTGATTCTTATCCTTGTCATACCAATATAAACTTTTGTGTGGTGGATCTCTCCAATCGTGCTTACTGTCAGAAATGTAATAGAACGTTCTAAAGCCTACTCTAAACTTATCCTCTGGACAGTCAATTGGGTTAGGATGTCCATGGAAGCCACGTTTGTGATATTTCCATATAACAGCATTACCCATCTTAGGTGGATAACTTACTACCTTTTCTGTTTTATCGAAATCCCAAAACTGTAAGTCACCATGCCATGCTTCTTCCCACTCGGGTGTAAAGTATAATATTAAACTTAATGCTCTGTGTGTTTGGCATTGCTCATTCCAGTTAAAGTCTGAATGTATTTTAAGACTATCGCCCCTGTAACTTTTCATATAACCAGCACCTACTAAATAAGGGTCTGGTAGCAAGTGTTGTATATCACATACTTGACTTAACCATGTTAAAAACTCTCTGCTATGTAACGCACTAACAACACCACGTGCCACTGGTGCTTCTGTTAAGTCTAAACATTCTTCCATGTAACTATCTGCTCTAGTAAATGTTGTCCAGTAGTTCTTAGGAATAGTTTGACTCTCCTCATACAATAATTTTGCTACATTGTATGGTATAAAATCCTCAAGGTGTAAAGTAGGGTAGGGAGGGGTATAGCGATACTTCTCGTTCAATGCGAGTTTTTCTTTGTCACTACCCCACTTATGGAATATGTGATCAAGTATTTGTTGATCAATGTTCATTATGCTCCTCTGGTATTACCGTAATGTATTACCTTTACACCTTCAATGTTTGGTGTCTTCCTCCATGGGTCTACTACAATACTGTCTGGTGCAAAACTTAGTTCAGTACCATTACCAGTAGATATTGCTAGTGCTTCATCACAGTCTGTGACGTTATGCTCTCCGTACCACTTAGGTACAAAGTCTAACTGTTCACCATATGTGATCCCTGGATTGTGTGCCAACAAGTAAACTGCCGGCTTGTTTAATATTTCTTGGTCAGGTAAGTCACCTGTTTGTTCATCAAAGTAATGTAAGTCAAAACCTGCTTTTTTGATATAGTGTCCTACAAGCATACTACTAGAACCTGCTTCATATGGTACCAGTGGCTTATATGCTTTACCTACTATGATAATAGGCATTTCAGGAATAAGTCCAAAACTTGGGTGTTCGTTTCCTGCAAGATTCATTAAACGGTTTGCCATGTTCTCAGCCTGCTTTTCTCTAGAAAGCATTACTGCATCAAACAAGTCGTAACCTAAGTCTAAGTCTTCTGCCATCCAACGTAGGGCAATGTTATCACGTGGGTGACAAGCACCTCCGTCTCCCATACCTGGTTTCATATAACCTGGTCCCATAATACGTCTACCCGAATTTGCTAATGCGTCACATACAACTTCAGCATTTACATTGCCTAAGTTTTCTGCAACATCTTGTATCATGTTTACTAGACTAACTTTCGCACTAATAAATGTATTATAAAAAACTTTAATACATTCTGTTTCGTCCCATGTACCTATAATGTACTTAGGATCGTTTTGCATTATTGATTTATAAAAGTCTACAAGTTGTTTTGCATCACCTGTTTCACTTCCATCTTCTGTTCCAATCATTACCATTTCTGGATTTACCATATCCCACTTGACTGTGCCCATAGCAATTAAGTATGGATTATACACAAAGCGAGTGTTTGATATAAGTGGTGCCAGTTCTCTGCGAACTGTTCCAGGCAGTACTGTTGATATAAGGACAACTAATTGTTCTTGGGTCGCTACAGCATTTACCTTGCTAAGAATGTCTTTAACTATAGTGTAGTCAAAGTCTTTATTTGGTAAATGGCTGGTAGGTGCCTTTCCATCATACTGTGGGTCATGTGGTGTAGGTGCCGCAATAAAAACAATGTCTTGTCCTTTTACAGCATCTTCCAAGTTGTCAACCATTGTAAAGTTTTCAGGCTCTACTGGATTGACATCATAACCAACAACATCATGGACCTCGGCGACCATTTCGGCGCAGGCTTGTCCTAACTTACCCACTCCGATGAATCCGATTGAGGCCATTTTCATCTCCTAAATGTTATTGTGTGTATCGAGTACTTGTATATTTATCAATGGAATTTTACAAAAACTCTATATATTGACTTATATTATTTGAAAACTTTATCTTGGTACTCAGAAAATGCAGGGAATTTTTTTATGTAGGTGTCTGCATCACAATTGATGTAGTCATAAAATTGCATATATGGATCGTTTTTAACCATTTGAATAAACAGTTGCTTGTTATGTCTTAGTTTATCTTGTACACTATCACTATAGTATAATTCGTGTATTTCTTCTATTGGTGTATTAGATAACCTATGTATGTTTTGTTTTATTATATCAAATCTTTCACCGTAGTAAGATATTGAATCGTATGACTCATCGTAAAACTCTGGGAAAGTTTCGAACCCTAAGTCTTGTAAAACTTTTAATTGTCCGGGTATGCCTACAATCATTATAGGTAATTCATAATACATACTCTTTAAACTTTTTTCTGATACCCAGCCGTCAATTGGTATCTCCATACTTTGCCATTTTTCTTTATCAGTCTTTTTAAAGATAACATTATCATATTTACAATCTTGTCCATCGTGTCTGCCAAATTTCCAAAGTGGTTCGCAATGTGTTTCTGTTGCAATATAGAGATAAGAATCGTTTACTATATCATGGGAAACAACATCTTGCCATTGCTCAATATTATTCATTTCAAATTTGCCATCGAGTATTCTTTGCAAAGACTCATCATCTGGTTTTAAATAACTTAAATTAAATTTAGATTCAAACTCAGCATCTATAATATATTTTACAGTATCAGTCCTATGCGCCTTAGCATAGTTATTCATACATAAGAAATGTTTTGTTCTTGATGTTGTAGTATCCGGTGCTTTATAAAATGGTAACTGATTTTCGTACTGCTTTGCAATCATACGCATTGGATAAATGCTGTAGTACCTTACATCTGCTCCCGGAAAATGTCCTTGTAATTTTTTTACTTCAGCAGTATTTCCTACCCAGTAATGTATACGTTTGTTGTCTATGTTTTCAAATGCTTTTTTATGTAAAGCAATTCTATCAAATACGCATTGTAATGTTGTATGTGGTTTAACCCAACCATACACTCTACTGCTGTATAAGTCCCAACCATGTGAGAATAGTAAATGTATGTTTGGTATTTGCTCAACTGCATCTGCAAGTTTTTGCACATTAGGACCGTCATCTAAATAATTATTTACACTAAGTCCAAACTCTATGTAGTAATCAGTATTTGGATTTAGAGGTGCAGTTCCAATTACATGCTGTAAATTTTTAAATTTAACAGTACGACCTTCTTGTTTATTACCCTCTAGATATCCTACCATGCTATGACTTCTTGTAACAAGGCCTGGTGCTCTATCATTATCCATAGCATCAGCACCATCACCAGGTTCGAATATATAATCTAGTGTTACTAGTATCATTGCTGTAGCATCTCCGACATGTTTATATCACTGTTCTTCATGAATAAATTATAGTTATGTTCTAATATTGATTGACAATCATCAGACATATAGTACTCATGTATCTCATCTAATGATAAGTTAAGCAGTCTATTTATTTCTGTTTTCAAACTAATCATTCTTTTATTGCCAGAAATAATATTATCAAAACTATAATCTATAAAATTATCAAATAGTTTATAACCATATTCTTTTAAAACTTCATGGGTTTTATATGTGCCTGCAACTAAAAATATTTGTCTAAAGTAAATAGGCTTTAATGTTTTTTCAGAATGCCATTTAACAATTTTATCTTCTGGTTGTTTTGTAATACCAGTATGCCAATGAGGTTTATTAGATTCTGATTTTATAAAAGAGTCATTGTAATTATAAAATAATGTTTCTGAAACTAAATTTATATATGAGTCATTATAATATGTATGTGGTAAACTATCTTGCCACATTGTAATATTATGTGTCTTCATTAGTTTAGTTTTTTCTTCTACTAATCTAAACCCATTTTCTACTAGTGTTTTATATGACTTATCCGCAGGTAGAAAATCGTATAGCTCTTTTCTAAAATCTTTTATTCTGTGATTTAGATTTATAAAATGTTTATTACGTTTATTTTTATTAGGTGTATACTCTTCAGGATTATATGCTCTTATTCTATTGTAGTAACAGTTATGATTATATGCTGTTACGTTTGGCATAACTTCATTTGTTCTATCTACTATTTCTTTATTACAACTTAAAATTAAAATTCTTTCTTGCGGTATACTTTGTGTTTGTTCTTTTATATATTCTATTAAATCAAAACCTGTTGTGTGATCTATAGAAGTATACAAATCCCATGTACCGCTAAAAAGTAGTTTCACTTCTTTATAAGGAGCAAATGTTTCTGCTATGTCTTTAAGTAAGTTATCCTTTTCGATTGAAGAAATATGTACAGGTATAATAATATGCACTATAGGAGTGCTACCTCTTAATCTTCTTATTTGTTTATCTAATGTGTCGTCTAACGTTAGATTCACAACTTTATCTTTAGTACTATCATCACCTATTCTAAAGAAAGTATTTGCTTCGGCACCTTTATATAGTGTTGCAAAATCTTTTACTTCGTAATTATCAAGCCACTCTTTATTATTAAATCTTGGGCCTATGTATTCTTGTCCTTCTTGAACTTCATAGAATTGATTTCCTATCTTTAGTTCTCCAATAGGGTGGTTTTTGATTTTGTCAAATCTTATCCAACTAATCATGTCTACCTCGAATTGTGTTTTGGGTCTGTTCTATTATACCAATTGTATAATTCTTCGTCTTGTTTATAGATGTCTTGTATAGTTATTGCTTCGTCTGGTGCACCATCATTTCTAATTTCTGCAATAGTCTTTTGCCATTGTCTACCATTAAAGAATTGATCTTCGTGTGTATCAGGGAATTGTTCTCCAAACGTAGGTGTATTTAATATTGCTTCTAATTGATGTATAACTGTTTGTTGTTTAGGTGTAACAATAGGTCGTAAGTCATCTAGCAAACTGTTTACTATTCTATCTAATATATGTCTAGGCCAACTCATAAAACTAAACACAATGTCTGGATGGAATGCAAACATATTCTTAGTTTCTATTTTAACATCTAGTTCTAATGCATAGTTTACAAAGTCTCTAAGACCAAATAAGCCTGGTCCTGTAAGTGTTAAGTCCATCAGCATTTTATCATTGCCGCCTGGTAGTGCTACACCTTCTCTGAAGTTCTTATCCCATTGTTCCCAATCTAATCCTGTTCTAATGAACTCTCCAATCTTGCCTATACCATCAATACTAGCACACATAGTCCAATCTTTTGCTTGTGGTAACCAGTCATACAAATAATACTTTCCGTATCTTACTCTACTTAGATTACTGTTGTAACGTAAGTGTACTTTGTGTAAGTTGTTGTCTTCACTCAAACGATCCATGCTTTTCCAATGTATATCATACATCAATGGCTCGCCACCTACCCAATATATTTCTTCTACTGTGCCTGACTTAATGGCTTCCCAAAATTCTTCCTCTACTACTTCTTGTTGGAACTTTTGAATTATCTCTTTATTCTCCGGAACCATGAACGGCTGGCTCTCCGGCGTCCAATGATTGTTCTGTCTCTTCTCTGTTTCCCATGCTGAGCTAAGTTGTTCGCCACACATACGGCACTTAAAGTTACACAGATTGCTAACCCTATAATCAAAACTGATAGGGTCCATAGTTGTATATCCGTCATCATCAGTCTCCTCATAACACTGATCTATTTTGTCTTGAAATAAAAATCCAGTAAACCATTGTCTATATGTACTTTGGCTAAGTATACTTTCGTTACATACATCACATTGGGGTATCTTTTCTCCAGCAAGTAATTTAAGACGTATGTCTCTCATGTACTTACTGTTCCAATGTTCTCTTAAACTTACCGGTTGGTAGTCTGCTATAGTACCTGACTCTTTAAATAATCCTGTACTCTCATCATTACTTGCATCTATGTACTGTTTTTGAAACTGGTGTTCTTCTCTACTAGCACAGCACATGCGTCTTTCTGACTGCGGACTAATATATGTATGAGTCCATGGAGCAGTACAGAATACTTTGTTGGGTGAATCTGGATGTACAGCACCGTGTTCCCATATTGGTTTTACTCTGTTACTCATATTTCTCTTACCACAATAATACCGTATTGATCCATTACTACGTTCTCACATTCTATTCTGTTTAATACTGTATTTACTAGATCGATCATCTTCTGACTGTTACCACATATAATTGTTAAAGGGACTTCACTTTGATTCATTAGTACAAAATTTTCCACCTTGCTATCAACAGCATGATGTCTTGTACCATGTAAATCAAGTGTATGCATTAGTCTTCCCAAACTTTTATATTACTTATAAAAGGATACTCCTCTATTTTTTGTATTACAGATTCCCATGTTTCGTTTTGTAAATCTCCTAAGTGAGCTCTACCTAAATTATTTTCTGGGTCTCGAACATTGATACCATGGTCTTCTACGTTGTGACCGTCGGCCCAATAGTAATACATATCGTATAAGTTTTTGTCGGCCTGATCACTATACTGTCTAAATGTATTACCGTTTAGTCCTATACATGCACTTCCTGTAATTAGTTTTTGAGGTTTTATTTCACCACGTTTTACTAATTCTAAATCACCTGTTGAATAAGCATGTCCTAAATCTTTTCCTACTGTATAAAAATCTAAATATAAATCACCTGTGTAGTAATGAGGTTTAAATTGTGCATAGCCTTCATCATCTAGATCTTCGTAGTATTGTTCTGCATCTGGACTAAAATGTCTTATCACTATAAAATATTGTTTCTCTTCAATGTCTCTGGCTCTAAACCATTTGTCCATGTTTGCTTCTATTTCGTGTACAGTTTTATTTAATCGTTCAAGTATTTCTACCTCAGGGTGATATTCTTCTGTGTACACAAAGTCTGGGTCTTCTTGTAAATCAACTAATTGTTTTTCAAATACATAATGAACTTCGTTTAATTTATCATGCATTACTACCATTGTATCGTCGTAGTTTATTAGTAAGTTTGCATCTGCACCTTGACGTTTAATATCTTCATTTAATGTATCTATCAAGTCATGCATGTTTGCAACTTGATTAGCATTATAGAAATTCCAATGACACCATCGATATGGATCTTTGATTGCTCTATCGTTTATATAATAAAATTGATTTGCTATTGCTGTATCGTCAAGTAGCCAAGTAACAGTTGTTTCTGTATCACCAAAACTTTTTTTGCCAAGCACATTGGTACCGCTGTCATCAACAACACCGTTTTGTGTTTTGCTTAAATGTATTGTATAATACTTACTCATCTACAGCACCGCCGAGACCATCAACTTCTGTGTCCCAACCAATACTGCTACCTACACGTTTATTTTTTGCTTCGTCGTCTAAATATTTTTGATCGTCATAGTCATCTTGGCTTTCACCAGTTTGTCTACCACGTACTTTCATCTCGACTACTTTAACTTCACCATCTTCAGTAACAATACGTTTAGCATATAATGTATTAGTTACACCAACACTATCAGGTGCTTGTATATCAGTATCATCTGATATATCTAATACGTCTATGCTGTCATACCATTCTGCAAGTCTTGGAAAAGTTTCTTTAAAATCAAAACCACGTCTAGCATCATACTGTTCGTAAAATACTTTAAAGTCGTGATGTAATAAATGTTGTTCTGCAGTATTTCTGTGTGGGGTCTTTACAACATCTAAGTATTCAATCAATCTACTAATTTGATCTTGTTCCCATGGTTGTAATAGTTCTACTCCGTTTTTGTCTGTCTCACCTTTCTTTCTTACATTGTCTAACCATTCACTAATCTCATCATGATACATCTTACGCAAGTTATCTGGTAATGTCAGTGGACTTTGAAAACTAGGGAAACGTAATATGTTTACACTGATACCAGGAACGTGATGTCCATACTTACGTTTCATTGATAAAGACCAATCCCAAAATTCTGTGATAGTGTCTAAGCATAATGCATTGATAGTCATCATCATATGCACTCCTTCATATCTTGCCTCTGTGGCAAAACGTTCAAACTGACTAGTCCATATATCCCATTCTAATCCGTCTCTGATATATTCTGCTTGTGGGCCATATGCTTCACAACTAGTGTACACATGAAAGTGATCTATGTGTTGTGTTGCATCAATAAATTTGTTAAGCAATGGTTCTTTAGCCATTAAGTTGCTGTTGATTGCTAAACGCATTTTATGTTTATTTGGATCGTCTGTTTCTTTAAACCAATCGAATAGTTTATATATACTTGGCGTCATTAGTGGCTCACCACCAGTCACTCTAATCTCTTCTAATTCACTACTGAGTTCAGGCCACCATCTCCAAAAGGCATCTACATAAGGATTATCTTCGCCTTGATCAAATGGTTCGGCGTAAGGTGCATCGTCAATAAAATGACCTCTTGCATCACTTTTAATTCCTTGGTATCCGCCGTTTGTTCTAATGTCTTTTACCCATGTACTGCTGAATGCAGGGTTACAATAACTACATGCAAGTTGACATGTTCTGTCAAATGCTATCTCTAATGTTTTTAAATTTACATCAAATTGAGGGTCTAGGGTGGCAATTCTATCTAAATCGCTATCCTCATAGATAACTGTTTTGTAAGTTCTATCTGATACAGGCTCATTACCGTCTGCATCTTTTCCCATGTCTTCTATCTTCCAGCAGTATTCACACTCTTTAGGCCTCGTGCCTTCTTGCATCATTTCACGCATTTTCTTCTTGTGCCTAGTGTTGTGAATAGCACTTGGGTTTGTTTTTATTTCTTCTAAATCGATTTGGTGTGCTGGAGGGTGATGGCAACTAGTTGTTCCACCGTGCCCTAACCATATGGTAGCATTGTACCATTTAGCACCACAGAATGATTCTGAAACAGGATCTATCATCCTTGTTTTAAATTCTCTGTGAGTCTCGTCTACTTTTCTAACCATTAAAAATTACCTACATCAAAACTTATATTTCTTACTTGAACTTCTTTGCCCAAGTCAATAAGCCACTCTAATTGTTCTGCTACACTATCTGCTGTCATCATATAATCTTCAGCAAACTCTTTAAACAAAGAGGTACTGTCAGTATCTACAAAGCCTGGTTTTACTAAACTAACTCTGCATTTACCTTTCTTATACATATTTGCAAGTTGTAAACTTGCCCAATCTAATCTTGCTTTATCACTAACATAGGGTGTCCAATCAGCATTGTAACCCATCTGACTAAAGTTAGTAATACTATCACTACTAGTAGCACTTAAATTTACAATAAGTCTAGGCCTGTCTTGCCATTGTTCATACATCAAGTATAATAATCTTACTTGATTATCTGGAACATACGCATTATTTATAAAGACATCGGCATTCCATTCGGAGACTTCTCTAACTACTTTCTTACATGTACTTGTTTTTAATAAGTTATAGCCGTTACTTCTACTAAAACCTTTTAATTCAAATCCACGCTCTTCTAACCTGTTCCAAAGTTGTTCGCCTATACCTTTTGTGTGTCCTGTTATTGCTATTCGCTTTATGTGTGGCATGTATGTATTTACTCAAATTTTATTATATTTAGAACAAATCTAGGTGTTCCCAAGGTAAATCTGATTTACCAAAGTGCCCGTAGTTTGTTGTTTTTGTTAAGTCCAAATTAAATAAATCAAACTTGTCTATAATACCCTTAGGGGTTAAGTTTACCTTGTCTCTAATTTCTTGTGCTATGTCAGGCCTTACTTCACCGTCAGCATATACATACACACTAGTTGGTTCTTTAACACCAATAGCATAACTTAGTTGTACAGTACAGTTGTCTGCTCTACCAAAACCTACAATGTTCTTTGCCAAATAGCGAGCCATATATGCGGCTGATCGGTCGACTTTAGTACAGTCTTTACCGCTAAATGCACCGCCACCATGTGGAGCATACCCGCCATAAGTATCAACAACAATTTTTCGTCCAGTAAGTCCTGTATCTCCATCTGGTCCTCCAATTACAAATTTACCCGTAGGGTTGATTAAGTATTCCGTATCATCATCAATTGGTGCATTGCACTCTATTAGTGCTTTTACTACTAATTGTTTTATTGCATCTCTAGTATGATCAAGTGGATAGTCTTCTGTATGTTGATGACTACACACGACTCTAGCAACTCTAGTTGGTGTGTTTACATCTGCATATTCCATTGTGACTTGTGCTTTACCATCAGGCCCTAACCATGTGCTTGCCTTCTTTCTTTCTGTTTCTATAAACTTTAATATTTTATGACTATAATATATTGCACTTGGCATGTAATCTGGTGTTTCACCACATGCATAGCCAAACATAAGTCCTTGATCACCTGCACCAAATTCATCTGTACCTAAAGCAATATCAGGCGACTGTCCATGCAGTTCGTTATATACTTTTAGTTTCTCCCAGTGAAAGCCATCTTGTTCGTAGCCTATGTCTCTAACTATTGCTCTCACTAACTTTTCAATATATACTTTATCAAACTTGTCGCTTTTATATTCTCCTGCAAGTGTAACCATATTAGTTGTTACTAATGTTTCAACTGCCGCCCTGTGATTTATCTTACCGTCAATAAGATATGTTGCCACTGCATCTGATATTCTATCAGATATTTTGTCAGGGTGTCCTGCACTTACACTTTCACTTGTGAATTCATATTTCATATTTTACCTCTGTGTGTTTGAAGGGTTATGCTCCTCATACAAAGCATTTGCTTCGTTACTTAATCCTAGGCCACAACATATATCCATTTGTCTTCGGATTTCGTCTGCCTGATTTTTTCCTTTGTCCCATGCTTTATGATCATCACTGTATTGGTAATACCAGTCGTGATGTTGAAGCAATGTTTTTAATTGTAAAAGATCTGGATGGTTCATTTTACAAATAGTCCTTTTAGTGATTTACCTTTAGCCATATCACCGTTGAAGGTCATTTGGCCGCCCATTACTAATCCCATTGGGTTAGCACCATTTACAAACATGTCAATCATGACATCTTTATTTACAAAGCCGACTGTGATGTCTGCTTTTGGTAAATTCTCATTTGAAATTATACATCTTTTATTGTGTATACTTACTGAGAACTTTCCGTTACTTTCACTGATAACATTTACGTTTATATCTATATCTAGATCTTCTGACTTATCTCTTTGAAAGTTATCTTCTAAATCGTTTTTAATCTTTATAAAGTCTAGCATTATGTCTCCTTTGGGTAACCGTTGTACCACTCTTTGATTGTGTTTACTCTCACATCTCGCCATGCTTTTTTATCTAATGCATACATAATAATTGTATCACTAGTAGTATCGTATTTTTTTATATCAATACTTTGTTTATGTATTTCTTGATTAAGAGTACACGGCATAGTTCGAATTTCTTTTGTGTCTATCTTTTCAAATACTACTGTTACTACTCCTTGCCTAAGAGCATCTATAATTTTATTACTGTTCATAATAGTGCCTCGGCTTCTTCACATTGTTGCCAAAAGTTTATCATCTCTGGAAATGTTGACAAAAAGTTTGTGTGTCTGCGTCTGTCATGTTCTGTAAAAAATTTATAAAAGTCTGCTCTATTTCTAATGAGTTCTTCTTGTGGTAATTCTTTTTTCATTAAATCTAAATTACGTTTTGCTTTTGCTATTTCAAAATCTTTAAATCCTCTATAGTCTACATAGTCTTCGTTTGCTTTATGTGATTCCATAAACTCTATTGCTTCTTCTAAATAACTTTGATACTCACTTGGCAATACTTGTATAGTTTGCCATGCAGGATTTCTTAATACAGGAATATCAAACCATATACGTTGTTCTGGAACTTCCCACCCCATTGCATATTGATTTTCTTTACTCCACTTTTCTCTTAGTTCTAGTATACCTTCTAAGAATTCTTTAAAACTTGTTACACTTAAACAGTTAAATGTATTGATAAAATTTATACTTGTAAATCTAGTTTCGTCTAAAAATCTGTGGCAGTTGTTCCATACTGTATCAAAGTTCATACCGTTACGCATATACTCTGCTTGTTCTCCCCAACCATCTAGACTACAGAATACACTAAAGTTATGATATGCTTTATCATTGTATTCGTAAATGTATGTAAAACTATTGTTGTCTTGTTCTTCGCATTGACCTACTTGTAAAAATGTTTGAGGTATTTCATGTTTTTCTATAACAGGCAATTCGCTGTCATGATAACGTTTAGCATCTTCACCAATAATATAATGTTGCCATGTTTGCCAGTCAGTGCCGTCTAGTGGATCTTTAACATATACTTCTGCACCATGTTGTACATCATCTAATTTTTTTACACTTGTTAAAAACCTTACGAACAATGCATCGTTGACAGGACACATGTTTGTTGTTATACTTAACTCTAGATCTTTATTCGGATTATCGTACACATAGTCAAGTACCTTGAATGTGTTTTTATCCATAAGTGGCTCACCGCCTGTCATACGAAACACTCGTAATGTTTTGTACATTTCAGGCCACCATTTCCAAAATGCAGTAACGTATGGATTATCATCTTGTCTTACTTTAAGTGGCATAAGACCTTTGTTGTTTAAACTTTGTATATTGTTATGTGGAGCAACTGTTGGGTACTCACCGAACTCGTCTATCTCTTCTTGCCATGCTGTACTTAAATGTGGACTACAATAACTACACTTGAAGTTACATGCTTGGTTAAAGTTTACTTCTACATAACGTGGATTGATGTTACCACTAGCACCAGCATCCATAATATCTTCTTTACTTTCCTGAGCCCAATACTCACCACTGCGATATACCCTATCACTTCTTGCACCAGTGTCTTCAATGTTCCAGCAGTAACTACAGCCATCTGGTCTTTCACCTTTGAGCATTTGTCTACGTTGCTCTTTTTTCTCTTCTGTATTGTGTAATGCCGTAATATTTTTATCTAGTTCTTCTAATGGAATTTTATGTGTAGGTGGATGGTAACAACTGTGTGTTTGACCATTTGTTAAATGCATAGACACTTGGCTCCACTTTGCATAACACATAGTAGGACTTATTGTGTCTAGTTGTTCTTTGGCCTTATCTGCGGCCTGATCGTAAATACTCATTACCAATTATGTATAATGTTGGCCATAATAAAAAATGCACATACTACATTTATGCCAACAATAAATGTCCTTACTATTGCAACTATATCGTCATATTCTTCTGTTTGTTCATCAGAGAAACTACCTACGGCATACTTCCATGTTGTCCATAGTTTTTTTAATTTCATTGAATTAAACCTTTCTCTAGTAGTTCTTGTATTTGTTTTTCTCTAACCATTGCTCCCCAACGCCTTGGGTTTACAAAAGTCTTCTTAAAGAATTTACTCATTTGTACATCTGGGTCAAACAACATCATTTCATTTATTTCAGCATTTAGATTATGTCCTAACGCACAAACTTCTTTGTATAACATATTGCTATCCCATTCTAGTTTTGTGTAACGACATGTGCTATCATTTAGACCATTAAATTTTGGAGCAACTTCGTTGTTAAAGAAATCTTTAAACCACTCAAAGTCTGATATTTGGTTTGTGTCCCAGTCACTTAGTACTGTCATTTCACAGCCTAGTCTTGCTCCGTAGATTGCCCATAAGCCATTGTCTACGTCATTGCCTATGTTACACCAAGTTTGCAGTCTGTTATAGTTACCGTACCAAATCTTTTCTTTAAACTCGTCGGGCTTCACTCTTGCACCTTGGTCAGTACTCATTTTAACACCTTCTCTAAACCCTGCTCTGAAGGCTTGGAAAGGACTGGCTGTTTGATGTACTTCACTAAACGTATCGTTAAGTTGTATGTAATCCAACTTCCAACAAAACTCCATACCCTCACCATCTTGTGCGGCTTCGTGTGTGTTTATGTTCTTAGTATATTCGGTAGGCCAACACTTTAGTCCACCATTACCATACACTAATCCGTTTAGAATGTTCTTTGCATTCCAACTGAATATACATTTACTAATGTCGTTACCATCATGGTCTGTTTCTGGCACGTCTAAAATTTGCTCAAAGAAGTCGTCCATAACAATGTTATCACCGTCTACTGTAATAAATCGTTCTGTTTCAGATTGATTAGCGGCTGTTTTATGTGCGGCATCGAAGCCTTTGACACCATGGACACGTTTTGCCCAAGGCACTTTGTTTAGTAAGTCCGCCCAATGCTCTTCAGCATTAGGTTCATCATATGAGATATAAAAAATGTCTAGTTCTGTTACGTCTATTTTTGCCATTTGTGTGTCCTTATGTTCTCACATATTTATCATATATTTTTGTGGTATATATGCTAACGTCGATATTATCAATCTTGTGGAACTTTTCTATCTGTTTCTCTTTGTACAATTCTGCTAAATTTATTGTAAACGTTTCTATAATAAAGTGAGGATCGTTTTTTTCTGTAATATAGAACGAGACTAAACCATTTTTAGGTGGCTTGCTTATTACGTTACTATGTAGTTTTACAATAAACGATTTACTATTTAAAGAAACTTTAACATCGTAAGAGTTACTGTTTCCTTTTAAAATTTGTGTTAGGAATTCTTTTTCTGTCTTTACTGTAGAGGTCTCAAATGTTTTAAGTTTAATATGACAAACATTATGTTCATCTTCCTCAATACTAAATTGAGCAACACTTTTACCTTTATCTTCAAGTATTTTTACATCCTTTGTATTAAACTTGTAGATCTTTAGTTTAGCATATTTAGGATCTTGTGTCAAGTCTTCATTTGACTTTGCATGTATATTACCAATATCATCATATGCAATATATGTATGTTCTGTTTGAGACTTTACAACTTTTGCTAATGAACCTTGTTCTGCTTTAAGTTGTGCTAGTCTTTCTCCAGGTGTTGTCATATTATTCTCCTAACCATGTTTTTATGTTTGTTGAATTTAGTTGAGATGTTTCAATAATACTACTTGGTTGTACTATTAAATCTTTATTCATAAGGTCAATCAACTTTGTAAGTCTTATATAATTGTTGTATAATCTATCATGGAACAATGATTCGTGCTTTTTCCAGTGCGATAATATGTTATCAAAATCTTTTATAACAGAATTATATATTACATGTGTTTGTTTAATTGCTCTTTCTACAGGGTCATCTATTTGATCGTATAGATCGTAATTGATAATATCTTTGAACATATCAAACCCTAACGATTCCATATATCCATTTATACCCTTCTGCCCCATAATATTTACTGGTTGTAAGTTTAGCATAGGTAGTATAGTTTTTTCTGTAATAAACATAGAGTTGCCATTGATTTCTGATTCAGAACTTATTATTATAAAAGATGCTTGATATGTTTTTGTTGCAAACGGCATCCTCATACCTAGCTCTGGCGGATAATTTTTTTCAATATCCATATGCATTTCCGCTGGTGCTATTTCTTGTTTTCTGTTTTTAAAATTTTCTATTATATCTATTGCAAATTCATCGTTTCGATATACTTCAGGTATATCAATAACTCTAGCAACTTCATCTGATTGACCAAAATCATTTATGGTACAATTAGGATTACTATCCCAAAACCCTAGCCTGTTTGCTTCAATATAAAATGCCATTCTATTATCTTTTGCTCTTGACATTAAATTGCAAATAGGATATTCTACAAATTTCATATCTGTAAGTATATGTTTTCTATCGTGGAACTCTCCAAAGCGATCATATCGTACCCATGCGTCTATGTCCACAGGATGTCTTTTGCATGACACTATCCATGTATTAGCAACAAACTTTTTAAACTTTGTTTTATAAGTTTTATCAAGATTAAAATCAAACCCAGCATCAATTAAATGAAATGTTTCTATGCCTATGTCTGTACACATTTGATCTAATAATTCTAAAATGTTATACATTATCATGTGATTTTCATGTGATGTATATTTTATAGTTTCATGATTTACATATAATATTGGTTTAAGATTATTTTGCTTTGCACATATCAATGATTCTTTGAGCCATGATATATCTTCTAATTTTATATCATATGAGTCTTCTAAGTTTTTATTGATTACTACCCAGGTGCCATCTTCAAGTAGTCCTAGTTTTAATTCTCCAATAGTTGTTGTGTGGTTATCAACAAATAAATTTTTAAGAGAATTAGCACTACTCTGAAACATACATATTGTAAGTGATTTACCTTCTAGCATAATTCTCTTCTAATTGTTTTATCATATCTTTTGTAAGCCATGTTTTTTCTACATAGTGAAATGGATATGTAATTTGAAAGTTACCAATTTTAAAATTGTTATAATCTTTGTAGTATGTAGGTAATGTTTTTGTCCAATCGTCTTCTACCATACTAGTAGGTATGTTTTGTACTTTACTCTTCATGTGTATAAATGTTGGTATCTCTGTCATATGATCTACTGTACATTCATCTTCTATTCCTAGTATCTTCATTGCTAAACTAAATGCTACATCACCACTTAACTTATCTGGCTTGCCTTTTGGCATGTACTTAAAATAAAATCTTTCCCAATTTTCAAATATGATTTGTACCATCTTAAAAAATTCTGTAGATAAGTTGCTTTTCTTAAAATAGAAAAATGCTGTATATACATTAGCCATTTTATTTGCTTTTAAATCTTTTCTATGGTATGTATCGTATACTAGTTCATTTCTGTAAGTATGTACATTTGTACATGCCCATATATCTTTTGAACTTAATGTGTCCCACCAATGACTAACATCAGTTGGAAATAACATATCAGTGTCTAATATTACTGTTTCATCGTAAGGTGTCATATAGTAATACTTCCACTTGTTGTTTATCTTCCATTGTGAATCTTGTGCTTCATCTGTCCATGGTATATCTACTATGTGATCAAACACCTTCTTATGTTTTTGTGTAATGCTTGACTTAGTCTTGGGGTCTACACATACTGTTAGATTGCACACAGTCGTCTGTGTTAGTTTTAAATTGAGTGCAAGGGCATACGCCTGCTCTAAGTAATCAACGGTGTCGTTGTTCTGTGCTATTACTATATAACCTCTAGACATCTATCTTTTTCCAAGTTTCTTTAAACAAACAAAAACGTTCCTGTCCATTGTCTGTTTTGTATATAAACTGCATTCCTAACATTTCTATTACAGTACCTTCAAACTTACCGTTTAAACTGCATATATGCTCTATGCGGTCTCCTATTTCTGGTCTCTTTTGTTTACCCAATTGTAACCTCTGCTTCTGTTTCTATTACTACTCTAGCACCACATGGTAGCAATGGCTTATCGTTACCACCATAAACAATTTTACTAGGCCCGTGTATTTCTACACTATGTCCATATGTATTACTACGTCCTTCCTTAACAGTAATCACAGGCTCGTTAGTTCCGTGTTTCTTATTTGCACGAATCTTGTGCATGTTTACATGTATATATTTTTTAGCCATTATATGAGGCTCCTTTCCTTATGTGACATGATCTATCAACTCCTCACTTACTCTGTTTATTGCCCATTTATTCATAACATGTATATCCATCTCCCTCCACTTACATAAGACAAAGTCGCCTAAACTCTTTGGCTTTTCTAAATAGAAAAGGATTTCATTTTTTCGTGGTGACGAATGAATGTCATCAGTATCAAAGGTCTTATATAAGGAAGGGATAGGAAGTTGTGGTATAGCCTTGTCTACAAACCCACCTAACATGTGAGCGGCTACACTAAAACTGTAATCATTTCTATACAGGCTCCCTGGCCATCTGTATAGGTCTTGATAGTAATTGTTGTTATCTCTAACGTGTTTTACTGTGTTGAAAAATTGTTCTGCGTAATTAGATTTTTTAAAGTATACTACTGTTGCCCAATACATTTTGATGCCAAAGGGTGATAGCCTTTTTAATGATGGGTCATTTCTATCAGACATGATATCTTCATAATGCCAATTCATCATTAGTTCATTTTCGTGATTCCAACAATTATTTAATGCACCACTTAGTATTAAGTAATCTGCATCAATTAGTATAGTTTCATCATAGGGACTTAAATCATATGCATCACATCTGTCTACATTATAAAACGGTAATGTTTTGTTTGTGTGACTAGTATCTTTATATAGTCTTCTGTTTGCATTCTTAAATGCTTTATCTTTTTCCGTAAATACAATATTAGATACTGCATTATCAATAAATTCTTTGCCTACATTTTTTACATTGTAATCGTAACTAAATTTATTAGTCACCACAGTTATATCATGTATATCTAAATTCTCTTTGATATAGTATGCGTTGATTACTGCTAACTTGAAATAATCTATTTCTTCGTTATTGTGTGCAAATATTAAAATGCCTTTAGTTGTTGTCATCAAGTTCTAAATCTACCAACTTATGAACTTTTCTACTTTTCTTTAATTTTGAATATTCTGCGTGATATTCATTAGTTGCTTCAAAGTAACGTGATAGAATTTCCTCTAAAAAATCTTCTAGATCAGTGATCTCTATTGGGTTATTGTACACGTCTAATAGTACGACACTATCTTCCTTTCTTTTTATTAGCATTTCAATGAATGTTATTAAGGATAGATCAACAACGAAACTTCCACCGTTGATACTATAAGTCAATAAGGTTTGAACTTTTGACTTTAAATTGTTGTGTTGTATGTTTAGAGTTTGTCTATAATTAGCGAACTCTAATGCTTTTGTGAGTTTAGACGTCATATCAATATTTATCGGTCACAAAAAAAGCCAGTAATCATAACTGGCCTCTAATGCGTTCTAAAAACTTACTTAGGTAATTTACCGTAAGGGTTTTTGTATTTAAGTGCTTCAGGTGTATCTTTAGCCGCTCTTACTAACCAGTAAAAGACAATAAAGTTTATTCCAGGAACAAACAGTCCTAGCATCCACCAACCACTGTGACCTCTGTCATGTAGCCTTCTTACTGTTACACTTAAACTTGCTGGTAGTGTTCCTAGCATAAAGATTAGTCCAAGGATACCTGTGTTAGGTGTTCCAAATGGGTCAATCCAATTCCAGAATGTATACCCAATTAAGTTGTCTATGCCCGTAAGCACTAACATTATAATTGATGCGTATAAGCCAAAGAACCAGTATTCCGGTCTATTACTTCTTCCGCTCCAGTCTTTCCATCTGTCTACTAATACTGTTTTCAGGTTAGTAGTGATGTGATTTAATATATTCATATATTTCCTTGTACAACAAAATGTGTTATACAGGCTATATTTATTAGTCAAAAAAAAGCCACTCTATAAAGAATGGCTTTTAAAATTTGTTTATTATTATAGTTCGCTTGTGGTTGCTGTAGTTGGAGCACTTAATACAACACCATTGTTAGCACGTTTTGTTTGAATTGTGCTACTAGTTGTACCGTCTACAGCATCTACATAACCTTGACTATCGTCACTGTTACCATCAATTCCATCTGGTCCAATACCATCACCTAATGCGTGATCGTCTCTCATTGTAACGTTAAATGTTAAAACAGTTGGGTTAGTTGTTGAATTTACTTTCCCTTCTATTCTATAGTAGTTACTTGCATATGAACCTGAACCATATTTAATATATAGTTGTTGATAACTTGTAGACAGTTCATAAAAACCTTTACCTGCACTTGTTCCTGTTGAACCTGAACTTGTTAAGTTATTCATATTAAATGTCAATGTTCCCATTGCACTTAATAGTGATGTCCAGTTTGAGTTCTGGGAACCAATTGTTCCTGACGCTGACCCTGATGTACCACCACTTCTTGCACCTGTGAATAATACTTCTCCACCTGCATTAAAGAATGCTCTACAATGTGCTTCACTACTGAATGTCATTGTAAATATATGATCTATTGCAGGAGTACCTGAACTACCCCAACTAGTTGTTCTTGAACTTGAATCTGCGGCATCTGTTGTTAAACTTCCACCTGGAACACTTAATCTAGCATCAAAAACATCTTTAACGTCATCCATTAAGTTACTCCAGTCAGTTGCTGTTATAGAACCACCTGAAACTTCATCTGAACTACTTGAACTGTTTAACGAATGGCCTAAGAATGTTGCTAAAGCCTGGACCTCGTCCTGTAAATTTTTGTAACCGTTATCAGTACTTGATGCATTGATAGTTTCGCCTGTTGCGGCATCTAAACTACCTGTAGATTGGTTGTAGCCATATATACTACCGGCACTATATGTACCTATTGTGTGATCTGCTGGTGTGCCTAATTGACGATAAACATTGTTTTTCATGTTATCATAGTCTGCGTTACCTATAACATCTCCGGCAACGACCTGTGTCATTGTATATCCGCCTGTTACTGATAATGTACTTCCGCTTGGCATAATCTTCTCCTACTTGTTACTTATATTTATCTATTTAATTCCTATTACTGCTTCAACGGTACCCATACCGCCGTCTTCTTTATCTTCAAGACTTCTGCCAATAATAGATCTAGCATCATAATTATCTGAGCCTAATGCCCAAGCATATCCAGGCTCATCACTTGAAATAAGTCTCTCACCTTTCTTTACTTTTCCAATTACTTTAACAGGACATCTTCCTGCTAATGCTACTGGTACACCTTCTGCTTCGCTGTTCATTAAGTAAGCAGGAGCAGTAGATACTACACCAAACACATCTCTATCTGCATGTGTTGTGGTTTGGGTTACCTCTGCATCTCCACCAATCTTAACGATTGTGCCTGCTTCATATTCTGAGTCTGAGGAATATATCTCAGCCAAGTCAGCATATTGAGCCTGTGTTGCTGTACCATTAAAAGTTGTTGCGTAAATGGTATTCCATTTGGTACCACTTGCGCCTATGTTTAAATTATTATTTGTTGTTGGTAATATTGTATCAAACGAAGCACCGTTTATCTCTCCACTTGCTGTTACACTACCTGTATTCACTGTTGATGCATAAACAGTATTCCATCTGTTACCACTTGCACCAATGTTGTAATTGTTGTTTGAAATTGAACTTATATTACCTGCTGTTACAACTCCACCTGTTGTTGTAAATGAACCATCTGTAACTGTACCGCCAGTTAGTGTTCCACTAAATGTTCCAGTTGCACCACTAACAGTACCGCTAAATGATGCACCAACACCACCAGTAATACTACCACCGTTGATAGTCATTGTGCCATCAGTTAAACCACTGTTATGTGTTGTTTCAGCACTAAACGTTTTAGAACCTGCAATAGTTTGTGTACCACTTGTTCTAACCACTGTACTGTCAACTGCAACCGTTTTAGGTGCTGACCCATCATAAGTAAATGTATCAATACCATCACCATCTGTGATTGCATTTGCAAGTGCAATATTTTGTAATGTACCTGTACTTGCATCAAATATTACTATACCACTAGTGTCTTTGATATCAAGTCCACGCATACCAGTTGAATCAATTCGTTTGTTATTACCATTATCAATGATAACATTTGAACTGAATACGTCATTTACTGGGTTAGTAGATGTACCAAAACTTTCTACACTTAAACCTTGGATATTACCACCAACCGGTAAGACAATATCTTCAACATACAATGTTGATACTGGTAAAGCATTAGAACCTAGTGTTAAGTGTGAGTTACCATCAACTGGTAAAACACTATGAACAATGTTAGATGTTGATGTTGGATCACCAAAAACAATGTCACTACCTAGATATAAGTTATTAAATCTGTTTGAAGTATTACCTAAGTCAACATCATCTGTTGAACTTGGTATAATATTTGTACTTCCTGTGTGGTATACGTTTGCGGCTGTTACATTTGAACCACCAATTAAAAGAGAGTTGGCTGTATCTGCCCAGTATGCCACGTTTGCTAATGGTACTGCTGTTTCGGAATATGCTTGTCTAAAGTTAAGACCTTTTCTGATTGTTAAACCAATACCATCACTATCATTAAATTCTGCTGTTAAGTCTCTAGTGCTAACACCATCAATGTCTGTATTTTGTAGTGATGTATTACTTAATGTAAATGAGTAATCACTGAATACAGCCATTATAGTTTCGTTTTCTGTATAACCTGTATCAGTACCATCGTTTACATACACGAATGCCAATACAGCACGTTTAACACCTAAGTTATCTTCTAAATAAACTGTTCTTGTTCTAGTACCATAATTCGAACCACCTTTAGATGCTGAATACTTACTAGATACTGTTCCTGGATAAGATGTTTCTTTCCAGTTAGAGCCATCAAATACTCTCATCTTATTATCAGTTGTGTTAAAGTATTGAGTTGCAGATGCAACATCGGTTGATGGTTGAGAAGAACTAATTAGAGGAGTTAGCCTTGCCCAAACAAAAGTACCGTCTTCATCTTTATACACTCTCATGGTATTGTCACCTGTACTATACCAAAGTTGTCCTTCTAATGCGGTTTTACCCCTTGCTACTGGAGATGTAGAACTTGCAAAGTTCTCCAACATCCATAATATATTTTCTACGAAAAACTGTCCATACCCTGAAACGTTTCTACCAACAAGTGCAACACCATACTTAGTGTTTACTTCACCGGTAGCAACTGTAATAGTTGTATTTAGGTCAGTTGTTTTAACTGAATAAGTCATTTACCATATCCTCTAATTTAATTGTATCCTGACAGTATAAACAATTTCTATTTCTCTATTTTTACTTTTTTGAACTGGGTGGAACACCACATGCGTAAGCATAATACTGTCATTTATGTCATTCGCAAAGGATAATAATCCCAATTCATCGAAAACGTACAAACCGTCATTTGTGGTACTTGTATCAAATGCATCAGCATCACTTGGTTCGTTATAACCTAGTGTACAAGTAATCTTTAAGTCTGTGTAACTAGCACCAGGGATAACTTCAATCTTATCTGTTTCTGTGCTGTTACTAATAACTTTTTGATATGTTCTACTATATAGAGAACCACTTGATTCGTAACTTTCGCTAACTCTTGGCGACTTGTAAATTACTTTACCTGCTGAATCAACACTAGTTGCGCCATTACCAAATGCCATAAAGTGAATATAACTATCACCTAATTTGTCATTTAATGCTTTAGCAATAAAGTTTGCCATATTACCGTAGTGAATAGCATTCCTTTTGTTTACTAATTCTTCGCCTGATTCTTTATCACGTATTAAAATATGCCCTGATACTTTAATGCCCATTTGATCATCTGCAGGTTTTTGAGTTTCTTTCTTATTTTTACTTAAATCGCTCATGCTGTTATTTATCACTTTTTGTTAAAAATAGTTTTAATTATACGTTTTGTATAAATCCTATAATTGTGTCCGTTGTTGGACTACTTGTGGTATCAGTTATACTTACACCATCTTGTCCCAACCAATTTGCTATTTGTGGATCACGTGCTCCTTGTAATGCAATATTTTGTGACTCTTCGCCGTTAAATATTTGTGCTCCACTTTCTATCAATGGTTGTGCTGTTGTTCCTCTTGTTCCTCTTACAACACCTAGTAGTTTATTATTTGCAGTATCAACACCTGTGTACTCTATTCTTTCAGCACCTATCCAAATAATACCTTTGTTAGATTCATTGCCATCTGGTAATAGTGAAACATCTGTTACACTAATTTCATTTTCCCAAATATTTACATTTGCACTAACTGTTGTAAGTCCTGTTAAACTTTGTCTATAAAAATCAGTTCTACCAAATAAATCCATAAACATTCTATATCTTACTGATTTAGAATTTGATATACCTGGTAATGTTTCAATGTTTGCATTTGATGTATGTACATTCATTACTAATGTTTCTAACGGTTGTACAACTGCAAGTTCTTCTGGTCTATTAGGACCATGTCTTGATTTTAAGAACGTCACAGCATCAAAGCCATATACAGTTTCGTTGTCAACTCTGTAGTTTACATTACCTTGTGTTTCTTCATTTAATATACCTATGAAGTTTTCAACATCTACTTCTCTATCCCAAACTTCGCTATCCCAAGAGTAAAAATCAAATCCTCTTGTATTTGTATAATAAGTCGAAGGATGTGTTCCTGGTACTATATCTGTAAACACACTTGCATCTAGTTGTCTACCTTGGAAGTCACCGCCTATCTTAGTTTTTACAAGAGAGAATGTGTTATCTAAATTACCGGAGTCAATCATACTAGTAATTGTGTTTACATTTGTCATTACAGTTGTATTTGAAAGTACACCTTCACCAAATGTTGATTCCATATCATGTGTAAACTCTGAAATAATTTCAGGATCAAACTTAAACAGTCTATCACTTGCTGTCCAACTTAATTGTGTATTACTAATATTTGCATTGCTGTTTTGCATAATACTTACAATATTTTTTGCAATACTAACATTTATTGTTTCTTTAGTTGGATCAAATCCATCAATTACACTAACTTCAATAACATCACCTGCATTCACTGTTTGGAATTCTGCATTGCCTGTTTTACTTAATACTATAACATTGTTTGCACTATCAAATGTATAGTTTGATATTGCGGAGTTTCCTGTATTTAAATTAGTAGAAGTTGCTGGAACAATTTCATCATTTCTTTTAACTACAATTCTATCTGCTTCTGAAGGCACAAAGTTAAGTGACAATGCGTCAATGTCTGCAGATGCTACAAATGTTTGTGTTTGCATACCACTGCTATTTTCAAACAAGTCGGCTTTAACTCTATCAAACACTATCTTTGTATCAACACTTCTAATTGGTGCATTACTGCTTACAAATCCTGCATAGGTTGGATCTGTTGCTAATATATTTGCATCAGCACTTACATTATCATCGAGAACTCTAACGTCTATAAGTACGTCATCAAAGTAAGGTGGTCTATCAAAGTCTGTGCTTGTTCCACCTACTATTTCTGTTGCAGGTTTCTTTATGTCACTATAGTTTTGTATCTTACTGCTGTAAGGTTTAACTTCGTTAAAGTAATCTATTGCTTTATCAAAGTTATCAACTTTAAATCCTTTTAACGGAACTAAGTCTGTTTCTTCTTTAACAATATTTAGATAAGTTGTTTTAAATGCCCAGTTCAATTCTGTTTGTTCAGAGTATGCATACTTAACCATATCAAAGAAGAATCTATTCCAGTATACTCTATTGCTACCAATAAATACATTATCGTATAATGCTAATAATACATTTCTAATTTCTTCTGCAATAATAGTAGATTGTTGCTCTTTATAAACTTGTTCGTTCCATTCAACGGTCTCATTTTCTATAGCAATCAATTTAAATGTATCTGTTGCCTTACTGTACTCATAGAGTGAATACTTGCTGTCTGAACTACTTTGCACTTGTATTATTGATCTATCTAAAATATTTTTCAATAACTCTAACTGTTTTGTTGTTCCTACTTTTCTTAAAGGTTTATAATCACTGTTATAATATATTTTAGAATTGCTTACTTTGTCTGTTCTTAATTCTTCAAACCAATTTACTGTATCTAAATAATTTAATGATGCAGGTAAGTTATTTCTCCAATCATCGAATGAAGAATCCATTTTTAATTCTTTAAATATTGTGTTTAAAGAATTAAACATTTGCTTTCTTGCTTCTTTGATATATTTAAACATTGTTTGTCTAGGTCTATAAGATGAACCATAACGTTCTGCTTCACTTAAACCTTTTGCAGGAACTTCTTCAGCCATTGCATTTATACCTGCTAAACTGTCAATTAGTTTTACACTCAACTCATTTGGTATATTACTGTTCTTGTCGCCTTCACCGGCTAACTGCCATGAAGTATGTTTTTGTGAATGGTTTTCAGGTCGTCTAGTATAGTTTAGACTTAGTATGCTGTTTTCTGTCTTAATCAGATCTCCCAACATGTTTACACCCATTGCTTCTGGCGACACCATTGCAAAGTATGGCATTCTTTGACCTTCAGGATTACTTAATAAGTTTACAATTTCTTGTGTGCTTTTTTCTCTGCCGTAATTTTCAAATGCTTTAGCATCAACTGTGGTTTTACCATTGACCCAGAAGTAGTAATAATCTGTTAGTTTACCTTTTTCATTTGCTCTGGTTTCTAATATAAAGTTAGGTGCTGAACCATCACTAGGTAAAAGTGCTTGAATACCATCACCAATATTTTGTACATTATACTCTTCTGGTGTTAGTAAACTTTCAATCCATTCAGCAATTTCAATTTCACTATTAGGGAACATTCTACCCCAATTTCTTATTCTTTCTTCGTTGTTATATCCGTATATGTCATATGTACCAGTACCTTGCTCGTACCATTCATATTTAACTTTGCTGGTATTCCACCATGTAGCACCAACTTGCTGTTTACCAAATTTGGTATATGCAGGATTATATACTACCGGGTCGTTTTCAGACTTGAATATTATTTCTTTGTCAATGAATCCAGGTATGATTCCTTTAAATGGATCATATAGATTTAAATCAAATTCTTTTTGTGCTGTATCTTCATCGTATGTGAATACATCTTTAACAAATTTAATATCTGCTAATTTTTCTTGTTGCCTAATAACTGTATTACTTTCTAAGTATGCCCAGCCACCTGTTGTACCGTAACTGTCAATCCATGCATTACTGATATTTGCTAGATCTAATCCTGAGTCAGTATCATGTCTCATACTCTCTAATACTAATGGTTTAACATATTGTCTATCAACATCATCACGTGTAAATGCTATAGCATCACCAGAGATTGTGGTAATGTCATATTTAAACATATCTTGAGATTGTGTTATGTTACCCAAGTTCATATTAAAGTTCCAACCATTTTGCCATGGTTTGTTTCTTAAGCCTCTTCCAGCCGCTCCATTAAATGGGAAACCTTCAGCCGTTTGTTGAACTGAAATTGCTGGGTTTACTCCGGAGCCATCATTGTTTGTAACTTCAACTCCTGGTCCACAATAATATGTTCCTGGTAAAACACCTAGGAGGTCTAGCAAACCTGGGTTTAAATTATCATCAATTTCAATACCCATTAGTGTTGGAGAACTTAATACTAACTCACCAATCATTGCACCATTAGGTGCTCCGCCTCTGCCTAAACCACTATTACCAAGACCATCATCACCTAAGTTAGCATCACTTGGAATAATATTACCATCAGCATCTCTGTATATAACATCAGCCGAGAATAGAGGATTACCGTTCTCATCTAATTCTGAGAATAAAGAAATATCATCTGCTAATTGTTGTTCTGGAGTTGTTGCATAAATTACTCCACCTGGTAAACCTAAGTCTGTTAAAGCATTACCTTTTTCTGAGCAACTTGGAATTTCTCTTGCTGTTAAGAATATTCTAGCACCAAATCCTGCACCTTTGTTCGCGGCATCTCCGTATGCATTGTTTATATGACCACTGCTACCAAGTATCTCACTATCTGCAGTATTGTCTTGAGGTCTTTTAATATCATACTCTAATGGTACACCACTATCCAAATCACTTGGGAATATTTTATATATGCCTCTAGTGATAATTTGTATATCTGTAATTTCACCATCTGGTCCAATATCGTTCACAATAAATCTTGCAGGTTTTTCTACTGCTGGATGTTCTACTTTGAGTTTTCCTGAAGCACTTGCATTTCTACCAGTACCGATAATTGTTAGTGTTGGAGGATTATCCATGCTGTAACCATCTCCTCCGGAGGCCAGTGGAATTTTCGTAATTGCACCGGAACCATCAACTTCAATACCAGTATAATCAACTAATGCTCCTGTTCCAGGTTCGCCTGTTTGTCCAATTATAACTCGTATGCTGTCCTTGACATATCCAAATCCGCCACTGTTTACTGTTATTGCTTGTAGCGGACTCTCTGGCAAACCAACTACAGGTGTACCGCCCATAACTCTCAGTACATCACCTACAGCATAGCCACTGCCTTTAGTTAAGCAAATACTTTGCTTATCATTGTTAGCCAATCTATCTTCTGGTGTAATTGTGTCAGTAGTAAATGATGCTACACTAGTACCAACAATAGCGGCATTGCCACTACCACTTGCTGTATTTGTAAGTGTTGTTGGTCCTTGTACAACTTCTTTGTTGAAACACATTTGTTGATCTTTTTGTAATGTGTAATCTAATACTTCTTTGTACACACCACCAGCACAACCATTTCTAACTACCATTGGGTCTGCGGTTTTGTTTCTAATGGTCAAACATTTATCGCCTAATCCATCTGGTGTTACATGGACTGTTACTGTTGTTACTTGACTTCTAATTTCGTTTGCTATTGCATCTATACTAGTAGCACCGCTTAGTGTTACTGATGTACCATTTATATAGAACGTATCACCTTGTCCTACTGATTTAGTTTGTCCACAAACTTTAATTCTAGGCTTAGGTGTACAAACTGGTATCTGACTTGTATTTGTAGTACCACCTGTAGGGGTATGTCCAGTTAGTCCAATATGATTTGTGTTACCTTGTCCTTGATTTCCTGGATTAGGATTAGACAAGTTTGCTTGTGGACCAGTAATCAATGTACCGCTCCATGCATTACCTTGTGCATCTACCCAACCCAATGTAGGACTCCATCCAGGCGTTGCCGAATTATAACTTGGGATACCATATGTAGTATTATTTTGGTACACAGGATTATAACTGATAGTACCGCCTCCTATTCCACCTACGTTTATGCCACCACTTAAAATGTTGTTTATGCTTATGCCACTGTTATTGAAGTAATTATAAAATGCATTGCCACCCAATGGTCCTACCTGACCACCACCAGCCGGGAAACCAGAACCATAACCACCACCAATGTTTAAACCACCTGGAGGAATAAAGCCATTGCCATAAGGACCGGCTCCGTTTGCTGTTACACCTGGATTTGCATTATTACTAGGATTACCTACACCAGTTGCACTACCTTGTAAAGGTTGTCCATCGTCTGATGGATATACTATTGCAAAATTGTATGCAGTACTTGAACTGCCATCTTTTTCTAATTTAATTGTTATGTATTGTCCGTTAGCAGGATAATATGTAAAACTCAACTTACCATTTTCTTTCACAAAGCCGTTGCCGTGTGTGGTATAAGGTTGTATACCGCTAAATTGATTGTTATTTGAACCAGTTTTTATTCTATTATATTCTGTTTTATCAGTAGATGTTAGTTGACTTAGTGTACCTGCTACACCTGTGCCTGCAAGAGTTCTACCCATGCTACCTGCTGTTGTGCCTTGGTATACAGTCATTTTGTCTTTAGCACCAAACATGTCAAATAATATTTTAATAGGCCATCCTGCACCATTGTTATTATCAGTAGCAAATTTAAATTTAGTGTTCTCTGTTACACCTCTACCTTTTGAATAACTAATAAATTGTGTGACCATTTTTACAGGTGGTACTTTAGGTGGCGGTGGGTCTTTAGGTGGTGGTGGACAAGGTGTATCATTTTGAGTAATATCTATGATAGGACTAAAGTCAGCAAATGATGTACCATTAGTACCTGCTGACGAATAGGTACCACTAGTACCTGGTGACTGTATTGTAGTAACTACAGTATTAGTCGGTGGAGGCGTATTTGCTCCACTACTTGTACTACTTGTATTAGTTCCAGTGTTTGTGTTAGTCGGAGGAGTACCAGAGGAAGTATCATAATTAGCCGGCTGTTGCGGTCCAAATGATGGACCGGTGTTTTGTTTTATTACTGAATTTGGGTCTATCCACGTATTGATCCAACCTGATACAGCAGAAGTGCCCATCCACATGAATAGTCCTCTTTGTCCTGTTTCTGGATTCCAGTTGTAATAAGTTCTTGGATACGTTATTCCCTGAATTTTACCAAATTTGTTTACAGTCACATTTGATGCCCAACTGCCAGCAACTGCCATTCCAAATGGATCAACCGCATTTTTTTTATGTTCTTGTTGCTTATTCATCACTGTAAAAGAATCACCATTTGGTCCGTAATGACCGTTTGCTAAATCTCTTGCTGGATTATCTCCTAAATATTCTAATGGAGGTCCAAAAGGACCTATAATATTCATAGTTGATTGTCTGACCTGTGATTGTGTTACTGGTGCAGGAGTTTGTGCCGGAGTTGGTACCGGGGCATTTGGTCCCGAAGCAGTTACGCCATTGTTATTGCCAGGATTTACATCTATGAAACCATGTGAGCCACCATTTTGTACTCTTAGAGACATACCAGCATGATGATGATTATTTCTAAATGTTTGTGTTTTACCAAAAACCTTTGAGGCTAATGTTCCTGTGGGTACTTGACCTAATCCGGCTACATTTACTGTGCCTGGTCCTGGGTTTGTGCTATAACCCGCCTTTGCCGCGGCTTTTAGTGCCGCTGTCACAAAAGGAATACTAATTTGTATAGAGCCACAAAATGCTACTGCACCTTGTTTAATTTGTAATTGATAATTTATATCATCAACATACTCTTGTGAGGAATACATTGGAAAAGCAGTTGCAACTGGCATTCCATTTATAAAAATCTTACCTCTATGTGTTGATGACAAGTACGCATTTCCTTCTGGATTGCCTACTGTGAGTTGTGCAGAATTACCATATTCTAAATATTGTTTTTCTGAGACTGCATTAGCACTAAATGTTATACTGTTATTTGCATTACTATCTGCATTAGCATCTAACACTACTGTTGTGCCATCTACAGAAACTACTTTTGTTCCTGAAGCAACATCGCCACCTGACACTGAAACAAATTTTTGTACAAAATCATTTTCACTAGCAATCACAATAGAGTTGCCTGTTCCAGTAAAGGTTGTTGTATATGTTATAGGTACTGGATGATCATATCCGTATCCTTGTACTAATAATGTATTTGCAGTAGGAACACCTTTTGCTCTCCAGGCCCAGTTGTAGTATCCAGGCTCTGCATATCCAATGTTTACTACATGCTCAAGTATTGTATCTTGTCCTTCTGAATCTATTGTTAAATCATGATCCTCTGTAAATGTTACTGTGACATAATTATCTACCAGTGTAGCATTACCAAATCTATCTTCAGTAAATGTTATTGAAGAATTTGCACTACTATCAGCATTAGAAGATAATATAATATTTCCTCCTGAATCTATATATAGTACTTTACAATTTGCCGCAACATCGCCACCAGTTACCAACATGCCATCTGTAATTGAACTGTTTGCTGTTGCTAATTGAATGTTAGCAGTATCAACACCTGTAAAAGTGCTTGTAACACTTAACGGTGCAACATACTCGCCTGGTATAGCAATAGTGTTAGCAACACCATTTACTGTAATATCATTGATTCTATGTACGCCTTCGAACAGTCCAGCATTTTGTATTTTAGCATCATCACCACGTGTTAGTGTTGTTGTATCAAAATCAGTTGTAACTATTAAACCATCTGTTTTACCTATTGTTAAATTTGCAGTTGATACATTACTACTTACTGTGGCATCTTCGATTGTAAATGTTGTTGTTGAAGATTCACTTGTTGTATATATTATACTTTGACTTACAAATGTGATATTAGCACCACTTGATATGTTTGCATTTTGTGAAAGTGTAATGGTTGTACCAGATATTTGATTGACTGTTGTATTATTTTCTACACCAGTTCCAAGTACTGACATTCCATTTCTAATGTCTGTGTTAGCCGCAAGTAATGTTACTATTTTACTATTAGTTACAGTACCTGATACTTCAGAAATGACTGGTACACTAGTATTTGCTGTACTTGATTGTGTTCCGTTAGTTGTAAAAGCAGTTACATTTAGATTGCTTATCTCGTAATTATTTCCGTTTAAGTTACCACCTGATGTATCAACAAAGTTTACATATAAACCATTTGCTAGTCCAGAAAATTGATTACTAAATGATACTGTGCCATCAGCAGTTTCCTGTGTTGTTACTATTGAAATTTCAACAATGTTATTACCTACTATGTTTGCGTTTGCAACAATACCTTCATTGAATAAAGCATGTGGCTGAATATTTAAAACATTACCACTAACATTAGGTTCAATTTTTTCTATACCAAGCACCATAGGTCTTGTATAAGTAATATCTGTAACATCAAAAGAGTTTTTAACAACTTGCTCTTCGTTAAGGAATAATCCAATCGGTGTAGTTAGATCCATTATTGTATCGTCAAATATTTTTTCACCGTCTGCATAACTCATATTATCGTAGTATGCACTATAAATATTTTTATCACGTTTAAATGCTACAACATTATCATAGTATTTGTTTATGTTGTTTGCAGTATTTTCTCTGTTCCCATCCGTAAATTGCAGTAAACTTTTGTTTGTAAAAAGTGCAATAGAATTACTTTCTAGACCAGGTTCCACGTATGCAACATTACAATTAGTATCAACTAATTGATAAGCATTAAAATCTGTATGCTCGTCAATGGCAAAATGTATTAAATCATTTGCTTGTGGAATCTTACTTGCTTTTCTAGTTGTTCTGTCAAATAATTGTTCAAAGTTTGTTAAGTCCATTGCTTGATAATTGACATTGTATTTTGAAATATATCCTGCGTTAGGTAATGGTGTATATTTACTATCTACTATACCTAAGTGGCTTACACTAGACGTTGTTGGCCATAAGTCGTTAGTTGCCATATCAGTTGGTCTATGTATCATTCTAGTACCATCGTCAACGTCTATTAAAATTGTTGAATCTGTTTTAACATCTGGTGTAATTTCAAATGTTCTTATTTGTTTTAGTTTGGCCGCTAAGGCGTCATTTGCTGTAACTTTAATATTTAAAACACTACCAGGTAAATCACCTTGATATGTATCTTCAAAATCTAGAGTACCATACTCAACAACTTCAATTACTGAATTCTCATTTAATTCACCACCTGGTAATTTTGTTACATCATAGAATGTAATACTATTGTTAGCACCTGACTCGCTTACAATATAACCTGCAATACTACTAGTTTCTAATGAATCGTCTAGTTTTTGTCCGTCAATGAAAACATCTAAGTGTGGGTATATTCCGTTTATAACTGTTCTATTATCTATATCAATTAAGTTAGTGTTAGATACTCCGTCACTGACTGATACTGGTACAAAATTAAATGATATATTACCGCCTGTTATTCTACTAGTAGGTCTTATAGTTGTTCTACTACCTTCGTCGAATACCCAATCGTTACCTGCTGAAGTTATATTGCCGTCAACTGTTGCTATAATATCACTTTGTGCTGTACTGTTTGCAGTCTCGAAACTGTAACGTTGTCTTGGCTGATATCTTCTTTCTTCTACTAAAAACTTGTTTGTGATATCGTCAACAATAGCACTATTACCTTGTCCAGAAAGTTCAAAATCATTACCTTGAATTTCTAGTAAGTAATTTGTTGCTGTAGACGTTGTAATCTCAACTGCTCTTGCAACAATATTAGCACTAATGTTAGCAGTACTGTTGATTGCATTGGCTACACCAGTAAGTGTTGTAACACCTGATAAATCAATAAATGTATTTGCATTACCACTAGGCGCAAAATGGTCTGTGATATGGATACCTGTTAAAGCATTTGAAAATGTGCCTGAGCCTGATACATAATCACTTGATATTGCATAAGGCTTACTAAAATATGTTGTAAGGTTTGCTGTAAGCAACTGTGCCGCAACAACTGTTACAGATGGGTTTATAGTATAGCCATATCCTTTTTCTGTAACTGTAACGTTACTAATTGTACCATCAGTAGATAAGTTTACAGTAGCCTCAGCGGTAGTACCTCCACCGTATGTGAAACTACCTGGAATATCTGCAGGTGGTGATTCAATTTCAAGAATTGGTTTTGTATAGAACTTTGTATTTCTACTCAATACTTCTACATCGTCAACTATGCTGACAATATTTTCTGGATATACTATTTGTACAAGTGTTTTTTCACTTTTTATTTCATCTTCGTCAATTTTAATATCAAGTCGTTGTTTGTTTTCAGTATCGCCAAAATCACCAATCTTTAATGCCCATTGATCAAAAATACTAACATTACCCGGAATAAAAACTTTATCACTGTTTAATAGAATTTCTAAACTGTCTCTGGTACCTTTGTTTCTAATCATACCTTGATAGAAATCAAATTGGTTATCATCTACTAATTCAAATTCTCTAAGATATTTTCTTTCTTGATAACCATATTGTCTTCTACTTGCATCATAAACTTGTTTCTCTACTGGTGTGTAGCCAATTTCGTTATATCTGCCTATATCACTTGCAAGTGTATCAAAGTTTGGCTTTAAGCCATTATCTGTAATTATGAAACCTTCACTTGATAATGTACCGTTCCAGTTTGCAGTTCTCTTGCCTTTTATTTTTAATCGTTTTTGTCTTTGATTAAAAATTGGATCGTAAATTGTATCGCCGAATTGCGATTTATTATTTACAATCATGCTATGTTCTAATTCATTGGTATGTAGTGTAATACCAAAAATTTGTCTTTCTGTATCAATTGGTGCTATTGTGATAATATTATCTTCTCTGATAATTTCACATTCTCTTGGAGAAATCATTTTACCTTCTTGATCCAGTATACTAAATTGTCCTTTATATGATTCAGCAATTCGGTTTATTCTTCCTGTAGTAGAAGCAAACAATATTTTACTTGCCATAGGACTAAGATTTAATGTGTTACCTGTTGACCATTTACCAATACTCCAGAACAAGAATTGTTTACCTGAGTAAAGCCAATCGTTGACATCATTTATTTCTGTATTAAATTCACCAAAGTTATATCCTATTGATTTTTGATATCTGCCTAAACTGGTTAAGAAATCAAATAATTCGTCTACGTTGTAGTAAACAGTACCATACTCTACTCTGTCTACATCTCCAGTTCCATCTAGATAATATGTTGCTTCGGCTCCGCCTACCTGTGGTAATGAACTTAATCTTTGCCATACTGCTGTATTAGTTACTGCCGTACCTGCAGGAGCAACTGCTACTGCTCGATAGTAATTGTAACCTGATTTAATTATGTTACCTTCATTGTATTGTTTAGATGTATCGTAGTTACTAAAGTCTGCAGGATCGCCACCTACAGCAACTTCGGTTTTTCTACCTGTCTTATCACTAGGTATAACATCAAAGTATCTTTTTAAACTACTGTAACCAGATACTTTGTATCCATTATTTTTAACTTTCTCAATGAGAACACCTGTGTAATTATTTGTTGTAGATACAGGACCTTCGTGGATATCAATTTGTAAATCTTCTTGAGGTAATATTAAACTTGAACTATTACCTGTTGTACTATATGTATCACTGAATACTGTCATTGTATCTTTGTCAATAAATCCAGCAAACTTATGTCCTAGTTTACCGTTGACTGATCTAAATGGTTTTGCAAATATAGATGTATTATTTAGACCTTGGAATCTCAAATATGAATCTATAAATTGTGTATAACCAGTGTTAGTACATAATGTTTTACTGTCAGCCTTTATGTCGCCATGTACAATAGCATTTTTAACTTTGTATCGTTTAAACGTATTCTTGTCAACTAATTGGTTGGTGTTTGCAGAAACCCGAATAAGTTTCTCTGGTTCTGCAAACACACTGGCAAACTTACCTGGCTTGGTAAGAAATAGTAATTCTATAATTGCAAATGGATAGTATTCTGAAATCTTCCATGCATTTTCTACTGGAGCACCGTCACTAAATTTCCAGTTGCTACTTGCCAATGTTGAGTTAGCACTATATACTGTTGACTGTGAATTGTCTAACGAGTATGTTAAAGAACCGTTTGTATTTAGAGTTTTTGTACCAGTTAAATTATTTGCTAAGTTTGGGTTGTCAACAAACTTACCACCAACCGCATAAGGATATGCTGGGTCGCTGTTTGCATCTATTGTTGCAACATAGTAGTATGTACCTGCAGGATATTCTGGAGTTACACCAAAACGTCCGTTAAATTGATCTAGATCACCACTGCCTGGATTGTAAGCAAAATCTTCTACAAACTCACCTGTGGGCAAGCCTGTTGCTCCACTGGCTATATCAGATCTAACATCACTTCTTAATTCGTAACTGCTTTCTATTCTCTTGATAGCACTACTGGCATTGGCACCATCGGTGTATCCATATGGTCCGTATATTGGTAAGCCGTCAAATGCCCAACCAACAATTGGTGAGTGGCTATCTGTTGCCCAACTAGTAAGTCCAACTGTTTGTGGACTAGGTTGTACATATCCGTAAATATTATTACTGTCAGGTGAACCACCAGCAGTATCTCTATCAACATCATTTCTAAACAAAGCATTATAATGCCAGTTGTTAGTGCTTTCAAATGTAATACCTGTATTACCATTTGTAATCATTGCACCGTTTACTGCAATACCTATAGCAGTATTACTTGTTGATGTTGCATTTGCATAATCATTATAGTATGCTAAGTTTCCTGTTGCTATACCTGTAGCAAATTGGAAACTGTAATTGAATTCTGAGTCTACAATTTCATTTGTATTATTTGTAGACGGGAATGTTCCAGTGTCATGTCCTGGAATGTTATTTGTGGTAACATTTATAAATGTGTTACCTGAATTATTGTATTCGCTTATAGATAGACCATTTGTAGCAACAAATGTATTTGCATTAGCACTAGGTGTTCCTGTAACATTCTGAGACCATGAAATACTTTTAGTAGTTGAGGTAGTACTAATTATATTTGCAGGTGGTATTAAGTTACCTTGTGCATCTACTGGTATTTCAAGTTTTAATCCTATTCTTCTAAATGGATTGTTTCTAGTTTTATATCTATCATTTTCTACGTTAGCTCTAGTACCTTGTCTAATAATGCCTTCTTCCAAATCTTTCCATAATGCATTATTTGTTGAGCCATAATCAGTTCCATACTGTTCATCCCACCAACTTGGCTTCTTAGTAAAACCTAACATTTCCCATGGATGTGTATGAGGTCTTTCTGTGTCGTAACATGCTTCGAATATACCTCTCCAGTATGCAGGTTTTGGTACACCACTATTATAGTTCCATGTCCAAAAGTCATCTTCTTTGTAATATTCATTAGTAACAAAATCAACTTCGTTTCTAGTAACAAACTTGTTAAAACTTTCTCTTAAAATATTATAAAAATTATTTCTTGAAAAACCTGTTGTTCTAAATCGTCCAGGTCGAACATCGTATACATTTAAGTCAGGATGTTCTTCTTTATCTCTGTAGACTTGTAGTATTGTATTATAAATTCTTCTTTCAAACTCTAACAGTATCTCATCTTCTTTATCGTTTACTGCTACATGCTTACTACCATCATGTCCGAGTATTACAGTGATTGGTTCATTAAAACTATTATCTGTAAATATTTCTGGTTTAGATACAGGATATAATCCCATTGCACTTGGTGTTGGTGGACACTGAGCACTTTCTCTATTAGTATTAAAGAATCTTGCTTTAACAGTACTACCTAACACTAAATTATATGTATCGTTAAACGTTAAGGTTACAATACTATTTTCACTGTTTATGCTATAGTCATCATCAATCAATAGCATTTGATCTTTACCTTCACTATCTGTTTCGTAAACGTAAACTACATTTTCTATTTTAGTTAAATCAGTGTATCTTGATAATACATATTCTTTTTGATTTACGTTATTGATTACAACTGTTTCTTCGTCGTATCTATCACCAATTGCTAACATGTAACTGTAATCAAATACTAGTTTACCTGGATTGTATGCTATAACATTCTGTATTACAAGTTCTAGTATATTGCTGTTTGTTAAACCAAGTATGTCGTTACCATCAATGTAACGTTTGATTTCTTTTCTTAATCTATTTTTATATTTAATATACTCATCAGCATTATATCTCAATGAGTCAATTATATTAAAATTATCGTTACTTACTAAGAAAGCCGCAGTTTGTAAATCATCATCTGATTGCACAATTTTGTCTGCGTATTGTATTTCTTTAGTTAAGTTACTAAAGTTACTACTACCAAGAGGCTCGCCAACGATCTCTTCTTGGTTGTTTATTAAATTTTTAAAATGTTCAATATATTGAGGTTCACTGATTTCAAGAATATCAACTTTATCAGTGTTAGAATCCCAACTTAATGGAATCTCATATCTACCGTTTCTGTTTTCACCTAATATATGACCAGTATTGGTCTGTGTTTTTATATCAATTACGTCATTGATATTAAAACTAAAATTATCAAATTGAACAGCAGTCAATACACTATTAAATGTAAATGTTTTAGTACGTTTGCCATTGATATAAACTCTTATAAGATTACTATCTGTAGGAACTGCTGATACATTATATATTACTGTTTGTGCATCTATTTCGGCCTGCGATATTTCATATCTATCTTCAACAACTTGTTCAAAAGGAGAATTATGACCTCTCCACATAGTTCTATATTCTATGTTACCGTTACTTAATCTTTGTTTGTAGTACAAGTATCCATTTATATAAGAGTTTGTTGTACCCCCAAAAGACACATAACTAATTACATCAGAACTTAAATTATTATTAAAAACAATTTCGCTAAAATTATTAAAGTTTTTATATTCTAAAGGAAATCCTAATACACTATCATTCTGTGTATTTGCTACTGCATCTTTGTATGAAAATAACTTTGTTCCTTTAAATGATGATTGCGGATATACTAGCTCATCATCAACAACATTTCTAGCACTATCGTACCCTTTAAATAATATAGGACTGTTTACTCTTGTTTTTCTTTGGCCCAGTGCCCATTTCTTTCCATTCCAATAGTATTCAGTACCTTGGTTTTGAGAACCAAACAAAATAGAAATACTGTTGCCAACTTCAGGTATAAAAGGTATAAAATTACTATCACCATCTTCTGCACCTGCTGGATTATTGTCTGCTGGTTTTCTCTTTAGTATAACCCTATCACCGAATGTGATGGTTTGCTGGTCTGTTAGTGTTACTGGTGACGATGTTGTTATCATTCCATCACTATCTATATCTTCTACTACAATAGATGAACTAATACCACTACCTGTAATAGTAGCATATTGATAAATGTCACTAATATCATTTACAATAAATGTTGAACTATTTGTTACACTACCTACTACTGTTTTACTTGTTGATGCTTTTACAATATAAATGTATTTTGAATTTTCTTCTGTATCATCTGGTATTAAAACTATATTTTCTTCTTTAATACCCTGACTGTCAATTGGTGCTGAAATTGGTCTACCTTGTATTTCAGACTTTGTGTATCCTGCCGCAGTTAAGTCAGCATTAAAATCTAAACCTGTATTACCAAAATTGTATACTTCAATATCTCTATTGAATTCTAATATAGGTCTTTTTGCTCTAAATTCTTTACCTGGTAATTCAGAACCTGCATCTATAAAATTGTTTTTGTGATGCCAAAAGTTTATTCTACTCCAAATATTTTTATCTAGTGCCGCACGTTGCATGAGAATGTAATCTGGTGTTTCCTGCGTATTACCACCGTCCCATGGTTCATTATCAAATCCGTATAAGCCATCATTTATATAAGTTAAAAAACCGTCTGCTTCAGAAACATAACCTTGCCAGTAAGGATTACCGTTTAAGTCTGTGTCATCTAAAGAATTTACTTGTATTGTAGATTGTTCTCCTTCTGCGTCAAAGTAATAATACAAACCTGTATTATTATCAAGAAAACCATGTGATGCAATAATACTTTCTGATACTGCACCTTGAGGTATGTCTGTTGTAACTAAATTAGACTCACCTGTTATTATTTCTTGATCCCATGGGGCAAAGGACGGAGTTGAGAAACTTGCTGAAAAGTTTTGCTCTTTGTTATGTAAAATAATCTTATCGCCAACACCTTCAACAATGTATCTACTGTCTTTATATGACTGAGGTATTACATAGTCGCCTGCAAATTCTACAACTGCACCATTTTTAAAAGTATAACCAGATGGATCAGTAAATGTGTTTTTACCAATAATATCTTTTATAATGTTTATAGGTTGACTTGCTGTACCACTAACTACTATTGCTTGTGGTCCTTCTGGACTCCAAAAGTATTCTTGGAAGTTTACAAATTTGTCCTCATCAATAGGAGGTAGCAAACTATAAAAATTTGAATTAAATAAATTGTTTTGATTTTGTGTATCTACACCGTAACTTTTTAATACATTTAAA
>Ga0181410_1000029_pt1 | contig 52731 bp, 29 predicted proteins | sample 33SPOviralmetaG_FD_130112 | JGI IMG/M metagenome (GOLD analysis project Ga0181410, IMG submission 130112) | Marine viral communities from the oligotrophic San Pedro Time Series (SPOT) site, San Pedro Channel, CA, USA - 33 SPOT_SRF_2012-06-20 | ecosystem: Environmental > Aquatic > Marine > Strait...
GTAAATAGAAAAACTTTTAAACTGGATATTTATAATTAAATAAACTAAAGAAATATAAAACCAAAATACAATGGCAGACTTATTAATGAAAATGCCCGTTCCCTATGAACCAAAAAGGAAGAATCGATTTATACTATCGTTTCCATCATCATTGGGTATTAATTCTTGGTATGTTGAGTCTACATCAAGACCTAACATCCAAATCGGGTCAACAGAAATTCCTTTTTTAAATACATCCACATATGTGGCTGGTAGATTCGTGTGGAACACGATAAACGTTACATTCCGTGACCCAATTGGTCCATCCGCCTCACAAGCTTTAATGGAGTGGGTTAGATTACATTCAGAGTCCGTAACAGGTCGTATGGGGTATGCAGCAGGATACAAGAAAGACTTAGACTTAGAAATGTTAGACCCAACAGGAGTTGCAGTTGAAAAATGGATTCTACAAGGAACCTTCTTAACTGATGTTAATTTTGATAGTTTAGGGTATGGTGATGATGCACTTGCTACGATTACAGCGACATTACGTCCTGATAGATGTATTTTGGTATACTAATATAAAACAAGTATTGATTATAGAACAATAGATTATATATTTAAGACCATAGGAGTTATAATACTTCTATGGTTTTTTATTTTAATTAACAATTATGGACCAAGGAAAACAATACGGACAAGCTAATATGGACTTACCACACGATGTGGTACCATTACCATCGCAAGGGATATTCTACGTAAATAAGAAAAAATCTCTTAAAGTTGGGTATTTAACTGCTCAAGATGAAAATATATTATTATCATCTTCAGGGGATAAGAATTTAGTTACTACATTACTAAAGAATAAAATTTACGAACCAGACTTCAATATCAATGATATACTTGATGGAGATGCTGAAGCTATCTTAATATTTTTAAGAAACACCGCATTTGGTCCTGAATATAATTTTAAATTAAAAGACCCAAAAACTAAAAAAGATTTTGATGCGACTATTTTATTAGATGAATTAAATATCTTACAACCAAAAATTAAACCAAATAATAAAGGATTATTTGAGTTTAACCTACCAAAAACAGGTGTTAATGTAATCTGTAGACTTTTAAACGTAGGAGACACTACTGAGTTAAGTCGTTTAGACGAAAGTTACCCTGTAGGTGTCACAGTTCCAATTGTTACAAAAAGATTAGAAAAACATGTTGTATCTATTGACGGTGATGAGAACCGAGAAAAAATATCAACTTTTATAAATACGCTACCTATTATGGATTCTAAATTTATTAGGAACACAATGTCAGATTGTGAACCTAAATTAGACCTAGATAGAACTGTTATGGCCCCGTCAGGAGAAAAAGTGAATGTGCGTATCACTTTTGGGGCAGAGTTTTTTCGTCCTTTCTTCTGATTATAGGAAAGTTATGCTTGATGAGTTCTATTATCTAAGTAAACATGTAAATATGTCTTACTCAGACCTACAAATTATGCCTACATATGAGAGAAAATTCTTTATTGACAAGTTATCATCCGAATTTGCTAAAAAAAATGAGGAGATTGAAAAACAAAGACAAAAATCTAGGTAAACGATATTTATAGTAAAACTATTTTATGTTTCAATCAAATAATTCAGGTTCAGGAAGTATTAGTGATGATGTAAAAAACATCAATACTCAAATAGATTTAGCTAATATTGGACTAAAGAGTTTCACTCAAAGATTAATGGCGAGTGTAACTGATGTTAAAACGGTTATACAAGATGTTGGTGGATACAACACAAAAGCCGCTCAAGCGGTTAGAGAGTCAATAGGTCAAACTAGAATTGTTAGTGACGAAATACAGAGAATGTCCGCTAACGCCGCTAAAACAACATTAGGTATTGGTGTCACTATAGAAGATAATATTAGTTTATTTGCAGCATTGAATAATTCAATGATGAGAACAACTTTTTTTACCGATGAACAAGTTGTTAGATTTCAAGCCTTAGGTCAAATTGCTAATATGACTTCAACTGAATTAGCTACAATGGCTACTTCATTTGATACATTAGGGTATACAACAGACGAAACTCTTGACCACATGCAGAGTATGACTGAAGAAGCGAGGTCATACGGAGTAAATGTATCATCATTTATGAGTGAGGTTAACAAGAATTTAAAGTTAATGGTAACATACAACTTTAAAGATGGAGTACAAGGTCTATCAAAAATGGTTGCGGAAGCTCAAGCCTTAAGAATTGACATGAGTAAAACTGTTAGTTTTGCTGATGAGTTAATGTCACCTGAAAAAGCAATTGAAACTGCCGCAGGATTCCAAATGTTAGGAGGTGCGGTCGGAGCGTTAGGTGACCCATTCCAATTATTACATATGGCCCAAACAGATATGGAGGGTCTTCAAACAAGTCTTGTCGATATGGCAGGAGCTTCAGTAGACTTCAATAAGGAGACAGGTGAATTTAATATACCTGTTACTGAGATGTATCGACTTAGAGAGGCCGCCAAACTTGCGGGACAATCCTATCAAGAATTTTCAGAAATGGCAATTAACTCAGCTCAACGAACTGAAAAATTAAAATTACTCGATGGATTTAATACGGTACCTGAAGAACAAAAAGAATTAATTGCGAGTTTAGGTAAAATTGGTGCTAATGGGACCATGGAAATAACGATGCCTGATGGTTCAATCAAAAAAATAGGTGAAGGGTTTAATGAGTTAGTGGGAAGTGATTATGGTGAGTTACAGAGTATGTTAGATGTTAATAATATGTCTGAAATAGACATTGCAAAACAGTCTATGGGTTATCTAAATGAAATCTCGAATGCTCAATCAGTTTTAACTAATATGACTAGATTACAATTAGCTTCTGGTGATGGATTTACAGATATAGCAGGTTCACTATCAAAATCGAACTCACTAATATTAGACGCGATGAAAAAAGAAGGTGGTGAAAATTTGTCTATTCCTCAAGAATTAATTGATTTATCCGCAGCCATTAATACACAACTTAAAGTAACTCCAGAACAAGCAGAAAAAGTGGCGAAGACTACATTTCAGTTTATTAATGATACTTTTGCTATGGTAAAATTAAAATTAGGTACTTATGATTTTAACGAACAATTTGATGAGATATTTGATGGACTTAAAGAGGCGTTAGAAAAATTAAATATAAATGTACCTTCAATAAATGGTTCAAATACACCTGAAAGGGACGTTCAAACAGGTAATACACCACCGGTTATAAATGCCCCTAATAGAGATGTTGAAGTACAAGCAATAACTACACCTGATAGAGATGTTGCTGTTAATACTATTCAAACATCAAGTCTTAATGTAACTCAACCTACTAATAATGAACCAGTACAATTAGCAGTAAATGGTCAAGTAAACCTAAATATTGAAGGAATACCTACGAACTCCCCTCTAACTAAAGAACAGTTAAGTACGTTACTTGTTAATAATCCTGACGCCATGGTAAAAATAAAATCTCAATTAGAAAATAGGTTAGGTACGTTAACCGACTTTAATTTAGGCGGAGGATACGGATAAATCTACTAACTGTGGTTATATAAAATTATATATCCATCTATTTATCTAAAAAGAATATATAGATGCAAAGTCCATTATCATTTGACTCAACTGAAAACTTTAGAAGGAAGTTATTAGTTAAAAATTTAGAACCTTACAATAGTGACGGTTTTACTCCTGCTAGTCAGCCAGGTCAGAGCCAAATAGATATTAATGATATTGGAGTCATAGACTCTCAAGAAGTCGAGACTATTGGTTCAGGAGAAGGTAATTCATTATATATTAAAAACCAATACGGCCCACCAGGAGGTTATGGGGAACCTAAATCTATTGATGACGTATCTTTTATTAATTCAGTAACAAGTTTTAGTAACACACTTAATTTAAATATGTCCAATGGTGTACCCGCATTAATTGGTAAAAGTGGTTATTATGATTTTATTGCATCTACTTATAATTCATTTAATTTACTAACGAGTTCAAATCCACAAGGAAGTAACGGTTCACTATCTCAAGATTCTGATTTAGCAAGAATTGCTGCGGAGTCACTAAAAACAGAATTTCAATATAGGGTTTCTGAAGAGACTTATCAACAAACAATAGGTAGAGTAAATGCCTTAGACGCCTTATCTGACCCTTTTGATTTACTTGGAATAGTTACAGGTAACAAATCAGTAATAGAAAGAGATTGGAAAATATCCGTACCAAAAAGTTTAATCGGTAAAGGTTTAGATTTTATTAGTCGTATAAGTGGAATTTATTCGCCTTACTCATGGATACCTGGAGATTACTTTAGTGATGTACCAAAACAGATGTACTTTAATCAAATAGCAAATAAAATAACGGGTTTATTTGATAAAAGAGGAGTTTTAAGGTTACCTACAGAAAAAACAGGAATGCAAATATTCTTGGATAATACAGGAGGAGGGCAGAGGTCAAGATTATTTAAAGGTTTATCTATGAATAGGTATATACCTGATTATAATAAAAACTTTTTAACCGACCTATTCACTAAGGTTCCTAAACAAAATTATTATGTAGGTAGTTCACAACAAGAAATGAAGGATATTGTCGCACCTGCTGAGTCACTACCCTTAGATAGAGATGGTAATAAAACACAAACTCCCGTTTATGGGTATGATGAAATTGCTAAAATATACGAAAACGAAGAAAAAGACAATACGTATAAATTTGGTTTAAATCAGTCCTCAACATATGACGGAGGAGGATTACAGGGAGGTTTTACATGGGTTTCACCTAAATATAAAGATAGGGCGGGTCAAAAAGTTGGTGTTGGTGCCGAGTTTTTTGGTACTATAGATACCGATTGGAATGAACAAGGAGTTCAAAACACATTTACCGCAACTCAATCTATTGATGGTACAGGGGATTATACGTTCACTTCTGGTTCTATATTAGATAATACTCAAAAGTTAATCAATGCCGCGGATGAGGTTATAGGTGTTAGAAAGTTACAACACGTTGGTAACGCGATAGACCAAATATCTAAAGTTTTTCATGATGGGACAAGAGAATTAACTAAAGGTTCAAGAGTAATAGCATATAAAGATGAAGGAGGGGCTATTGTTGGTAAAGAGTACTGTAGAGTCTTTACCAAAGACACTCCGTATTTTTCTATGGCGGACTTACAAAAAACCGAAGGTATGACAACAAGTAATAGACGTTTTACTTATTCTGTTTTAGATAGTACATATAATTTAAATATTGCACCTATGAGAGGTACAGACACCACTAATTTAACAGGTAATGAGTTTAGTAGTGAAGGTGTTAAAAAATATATGTTTTCATTAGAAAATTTAGCGTGGAGAACATCACGAAAAAAAGGATTTACTTATCAAGATTTACCACATTGTGAGAGAGGACCTAACGGAGGTAGAATTATGTGGTTTCCACCATATGATATGAAAGTTAGTGAACAAAATAGCGCTAACTGGAACACCAATGAATTTTTAGGTCGACCTGAACCAATATATACCTATAATAATACGACTAGACAGGGTAGTTTAAGTTGGAAAATTGTTGTTGACCACCCTTCCATATTAAATACTATAGTGGATAAAGAATTAGCCAATGAAAGTAATAATAATAAAATTAACGGAATTGTTGATTCATTTTTTGCGGGTTGTAGAAAGTACGATATCTATGAGTTAGCCTTAAGGTTTCCACAATTTACCTATAGTGATATATATGATATAGTTGTAAATTCATCTGTAGGTCAAGAAGTAAAAGAAAATTTTGATATTATTAATGCTGACATACCAGGAGACGAAGATGTTACTGTCGAGGAATATGAAAATAAAGTACAATCGACTGATTTTGATTTTGGGTATTATTTTCATAATGATGTACCTGGTCCTCAAAATTCTACATCTACAACTACTACCGAAGTATATAATAACACATTAAAAGGGTATATCGCATTACAAACACAATATAATAATACTGCAAACGCAGATGAAAAATCAAACGTAGACCAATTTTTTCAAGATAATGTATTAACTGGGGAAACTTCAGGAGTTCTATATAAAACACAATTATTTATTAAAAAAGTTAGCGAAGCATTAAATGCAGGTGCCACCGTTAGTGTATTATTACAAGGTTCAGCATCCTCACCAAATTCTGCAGTTTATAACAAGGCGTTATCTAAAAGAAGAATTGATAGTGTAAAAAAATATTTTTTACCTTTACTCGATGAAAATCAAAAATCATTACAAAAATGGGTCGATGAAGGTAAATTAATCATACAGGAAGACCCACAAGGAGAACAAACCAATATTGATGGGACCAACTGTACACAAGATTTAGTGGGTAATGATAAAATATATTCAGTAAATGCGATGAAATGTAGAAGAGTTAGAGTTAGTTCGGTTGTAGAAGTACCTCCCCCTATTGAAGAGCCACCCGTAACTGATGAAGAGATTATTCCTCCAACAGTCTCTAATGATGTTGAACAAAACACACAACCGATACCTATCGTTAAAAATCAAACAGTAGAAAAACAAAGAGAAGAGGTTGCTAAGATTATAGTTAGAAAACTATTAACTGAGTGTGATTATTTTAATTTAGTTAAAGAAAGTTCACCTATGGTTTACGATGGTATTAAAGAAAAAATAAAATACTTTCAACCAGCATTTCATTCTACCACACCTGAAGGATTAAATTCTAGATTAACATTTTTACAACAATGTATACGACCTGGAGACACTATACCTGTTATAGGTGACGATGGAAGACCAACAGAGTTTAATGCAAAAAATACATCTTACGGTGCCCCTCCAATATGTGTTTTAAGAATTGGAGATTTTTACCATACTAAAATAGCTATTAATCAAATTTCAATAACATATGAACCGTTAGTTTTTGATTTAAATCCTGAAGGTATTGGAGTACAACCTATGTTGGCGGATGTTAATATGTCATTTTTCTTTATTGGTGGTCAAGGATTAAAAGAGCCTGTTAATAGATTACAAAACGCATTATCATTTAACTACTACGCAAATACAGAAGTATATGACGATAGGTCTGTTGTGACGGAACAAAGAGAAGATTTAAATAGAGAAATTTGGGAGGAAATAAACAGTAGTATACCTTTTGGTTCAGATAATCGACCAACAAATGAAGATATACCTGTTAACGGACAAACTATTGGGGTTAATCAAACTGAAGAGATTGTCACCTATCCAGGTACAGATATTTCAACTAATAGTGGGCAAAAATCATATAAACAAATTATGGCGGATGCAATTATAAATGTACAAGATTATGCAAATTCTATTACTGAATCTTTAAATGAAGTCGCAACAAATTACTCATTAGATGGTTTATCTTACTTTACAAGTGAGAGAAATTATAGTGAAGGTAAAATATTGGGGTATTATACAGATGGGTTTACAGGGACTACTGTTACCACTGAGTTATTTGGAAAACCTCAAGAAGATATATTACAGAATAGAATCAATGATTTATTTGATGAGATAATTGACGATGTTGATAGTGAAACTTCACCATTACTTAAAAAAATAAATAATAAGAATTTTCAACAAACTGACATTGATTTGTATAAGTTTAATGTAAAAAACGCTATTAATGAAATAAAACCTAACTTTATTTCTAATTATATGAGTGTTATGTCTAAAGTTGTTAATAATCAACTAAGTTTAATTAAAACAATAGATAAAGTTAATTTTGTATTAACTAACACTGACGGGTTTTCAACTAAACCGAGAAATGTACAAGTTTCTATTAGTGGTACTTCTAATGTTGATAAAACATCTAAAAATGCAAATACCACTTATGAAGAAATGGTAAATGATATGACTACTTTAGGTACTGATTTATCTGAATACTACAATCAAATTTTTGTTGACAACAATAGACTTGTAGAAAAAGATTGGAATAGTTCATATACTTTTTCATTAGAAATTAATGAAGGAATTGAAAGTGCTAGATTAATGAACGCGATGTATCAAGAAATTTTAAATAATAAAGAACAGTTAATAACTAAGTTACTAAATGGTAGAATTAACGGTATAAATAAATGGGTTAGGTATGTTAACAACACTGTGGACGGATTAAATAGCGATTATACGAAAGTATCTAATAAGACTGAAAGAGAGTTAAATAGATTTAGTAAACGCTCATCAGTAAAAAAATTCAATGACTATTCACCATTCGCCAAAGAAAAAGAAAGAATATTCCTTTATATTAATGTACCTAAGGACTATATTAATAGTACTAAAGATGGGTACTTTAACGAATTATACTCCGGATTAAATCAAGGAACTAAACAAGAGTTTAATGGTAAAAGCACATTCAATTAATTATGAGATACTGGAATAGATATACGGATTTTTTGGTTAACGGTCAACAGACTGTCGTGCCTTTTGTTAATATACCATCTAAACCATCAGATAAAAGGTTTATTTTTAGAACGGGACGTAGTAGGTTAGATAAGATAAGTTATGAGTTTTATGAATCACCTTACTTTGGATGGTTAATATTAGCCGCAAATCCTAAATATGGTGGTTTAGAGTCTAATATTCCTGATAACGCACTACTCTTTATTCCGTTTCCATTAACAAATTCTCTACAGGATTATAAGGCGGCGGTAGAAAACCATTTCTTCTATTATGGCAGATAACAAATTTTTTGGAAATGAAAACGTATATGTGGATACCGACTATGATAATGTAATAGTTGTAGACCCAAACAAAGTCGTCAATTCAGACGGGACTGTACAGGAGCGTAATGTTAAACAAGAAAACTTAATTACTTATGCTAATTTAGAGGCGAGAGTCATACCAAGAACTAAATTGGCTATTGGTTCAAATTATGATGATAGTGTAAGAAATGTTGGAGTAGCACAACTTAAAGTTAACTTTTTAGAAGGAAGGGCTCAAAATCAAAAAGAACCTAATGTTAATTTAACGGGAGCAGATAACGAAGACCCTAAATATTTTGATACTTCTTGGACTGACCAATTTCTACCAGGAAAAAAAGAAGGTGGTTCAGAAAATGATATTTTTAGTTCGGGTAGAGGTGTCGACACACAACTACTTGGTATAACGAGAATTAATATAAAAATGAATCCCGCCTTTGTTCCTACAGTTAGTATTGAAATGACTGACGTACAAGGTAGAGTTTTGTTTGAGAGAGGGGACCAATCTCCATATTCAATTTTTATGCATTTACCCTATCCTATTTTTATTTTAACGGTAAAAGGTCATTTTGGTAAAGCTATTAAATTAGAATTAATACTAAAAGATTTTAATGCTAGATTTGACCCGTCTGATGGTAGTTATAAAATCACTACTTCGTATGTCGCCAAATCTCACGCGTTTTTACAAGACACGTTATTAGACTATATCTATACCACACCACATATGTACCCTAAGACTTATGAAGTTGATAATAATACTAACGGTACTGAAGATGGTACTGTAGGGGTTGATAAGATAGAAACGACTAAAGGGATGCAGAAAATAAAAGAAGTTTATTCCTTATATAAAGCAAAGGGATTAATTGATGATGATTTCCCTGAGATAACTATGAACCAAATGAGAATGAGGTTAGAGTATTTCAATAGGTTTGTGATGGAGGCATATTCAAAAGAAGATATGTCAGTTCTAAATGATGTAGTTGAATATGAAAAAAATATTAGTAAATATAGAAAAAAGATTTATCCTAGTCTTAATGAAAATTGGTTTGATACGTACATAGACCCATCATCTATTTTTATTTTAAACGACACTAAAAGTTCGGTGTTATATGGTTTTAAAAAAGAACTTAATGAACAGAATAAAAAAACCGCCCTATCTAAGTTAAAAGGTATTATTAATGAGGGAAATCAGACATTAAAAAGTAGTCCTACATTTTATGACCCCGGTACTTATATTATTGAAGGTAAGAAACATCCAGCTGAAATATCTGTTAATATTAAGAGTAGTGATTTAACTGAGAGACTTGATGACCCATCAAGAATTAATTATAAAACGACATATACTATACGAAAAGGAAGTGAACCAACTCCCGAAGAGTTATCAGTATTTGAGGCCGAATTAAAATCACAATTTGCCATAAGTTCAAAGACATACTATATTGGTCCTGACGGTGAAATAACCGAAAATGAAGAAGGTTCTGTTTTAATTAAATTTGGTAATGTAATACAAGATAAAAACTTTTCCACCGGTTCTTTTTTAGCTAAATTAGGTAAAATTGAAAATACTTTTAAAGAAAAAAGAGAAACTATTGAAAAACAACTATCCGAAGCGTTAGCCAAAAAAATTATTAGTTCAGATATTGGATTAGGTTTTAATCCAACAATTAATAATGTTATGGCAGTTATATGTGCCAACGCGGAGGCCTTTTATCGTTTAATGGATGAGACTCATACCGCAGCTTGGAATGTTAGAACAGACCCAAATCGATTAAGTGCAATAATACCACCTGAAAAATCTTTTAGTGTGGACGGTAAAAATATGTTAGACCAAGTAAAAGTTGACGGATTATCTGATACATTAAAAAACACTAAAATAGTTTATCCATGGCCACAATATTTTGAAGAAGAAGTCACAGAGAATGGAGATTCAAAATATACATTAAAATACCCTGGACAACCGCAAGTTATTAATACTATAAAAGGATGGGATTATACTATATGGCCTGAGATACAATTTGTTGAAGAATATTTAACAGCATCTTTAGAAAGAGATAAACCAAAAGTTAATATTAATTACGGAAATGATAAACAAGTTTCTAAGTATATTGGAGTCAATGCGGTTGAATTTCCGTTTGAGAGTGAACCATATGTAAATGAAGAGTATGTATCGTTTTTCTATGAAATTTTTGAACGTACCTACTTAAGTTCCAATTATAGTAAAGTAATAAGAGATAATAACTTTAGAAAAACATTATACAATGTTTTAGCTGATTTTGAATCGGTCAACATAAAAGAAGGTCTAAATAATAGCCCTGAATTAATGAAAATCTTAAAAGAATTTGGTCTTAATGCTTCCACCTTTAACTCTTATTTATCTTCAATTTCTAATAACGGTCAAGGTAGTTTTTGGGCAAGAAAATCAAGAGACATCTACACACAAGATTATATAAAAGGATATGTTGATATAGATTTTGGTATCTATAGTTTAGAGAGTATGTCAACAAGTTCGACTGAAATTATTTCTTCAGTAGAATCGGTAAAACAATTAGAAGATTATATTACTGGAAGTTCATCTAATTCTATAACATTAATGGATGTTTTTCCTTTTAATAATTTAAGTTGGCTACAAAAGAATACATCTAAAGGTGTAGAAGTTGGTAGTATAGACGGTGCGAATAGTACTACTGATGTTATGAATTTTAATATTTTAAAGAAGAGTATAGCCACGTTTGATGACCAAACAGACAAAGATGAAAGATACTTAAATAGGTATTTAACATATTTTCAATATGAAAAAAACAAACCGGCGGCACCTAATCAAAATATCACTAACTCAAGCGATAGTACTCAATATAATACTAATGACCAAGTTAAGTCTTATTATAATAATCGAGAAAATAAAGATTTTTATTTAACTGAAAGTCCTATAGACTACGGAACTAACTATGATGGTGCGACTAATAATTTAACTTCATTACAGACTACATCACTTTTAAATACCCCCTATTTCATTAATGGGTTATTAAAAGGGGTTTCAGGAGAAACATTTAGTGAAGAAAATGCCTATGTAGGGTTAGGTTATTTATATTTAAATTCACTACCATTACCAACACTTAGCGAAAAATACTTAACACGTAATGAATTGGATAGTGGAGTTAAAACCACTAAATGGGGAGATTATTTTTATGCTGGACTCAGTAAATTTGCCGCAATACATAAGATACCTTATCTTTGGTTACTAAAATATGGTTCGGTATGGCATCGCTATAAAGAAGATAAAAAAGGTAATGGAGATATTTTAAAGGATATATGGAAAGACTTTAATTACGTAAATGCTTATGACCCCATAACTAACAATATAAATAAAGTTTATAATGTACAAAACTATACAGGAGGAACATTTGCTTATGTACCTCAAAAAACAGAGATAGTTCCGGGAACAATACCCAACCCTTTAAGTAATGTAGGAATACCCGTTAACTTTAATTATCAGTTTACTAAAAACGGGTTTTATCCTCAAGTAGTTAATGATACCTATAAATTTTTTACAGGTAAATCACCTCTAATTACTTATAGTAGTAACGAAATAGATGACTTATTTAATAATGGTAATTTTAAATTAGGTCAATCACAGACTAATTTCTTACCTGTAGGATATGACCAAGATAATGTACTCAATACTCTAACATATAGTAGTTATTTTCAATATTACGATATTGAAGGTAATACAAGTTTTGATGTTGAAGACTCTTCTAATAAATTATTAATTATACCATCCTCAGGATATCTAAAATTTGTCCAATCTCAAAGAGAGTGTTTAAACTCTCAAGGACATATGACTGAAAATATTGATATAAATAATAAATCGATACAGAATGGTAATGTTAGACCTTTATGGGGAGCTTCTAATTTTGGTTACTTTGATAACCAATGGATTAAAAAACCAAAAACAAATGAATATATTAAATATATTGATAATGAATATGATGAACAAAACGCGTTTAATCTACTAAATAAAGATAGTGAAAAAGAGTATAAATCTATAGAAGAAATTTTTGCGATATTCTCAAAAGAAATGTTAGATGAATTTGAAAAACATTTCTTAAATTTCTGTAAAAAAGAAAAAGATTACAAAGACATGGTATTCAACCCTTCTGCTATTAATGATAATGAGTACTTAGGGTCTTTTAATGTTGAATACAACTATAATATTGAAAGAGTAATGAAAAGTTTATTAATTGTTGAAAAACCCGAATTAAGTAATGATTCAGAAATTGATGTTAAAAAAATATCAGACGCACAATTAAATAATTTTGTTAATTTAAATAATATACAAATAGCCGAAAGAGATATAATTTTAAAAATCGGAAACCCCGGTAGATTTAATAGGAGGGTGTTTAATTCGTTTTCAACTAACGAAAGTATAAAACCTATTGAACCAATAAATTTCGACTTATATGTTGAGGGAACTGTTCCAACATCAACTAATAGTACTACTGTATCAACGAGTAAAGGATTAAATCCTGAAGCGTGGGACGCGTTATATGAATATGTCGGAGACTATATTGAGGAAAATATGAGATATTCCGATGACGGTTCATTTGTTACCGATTTTTTTCCGACAATGGATATTAGATTTACTGAAGAAAATGTAAGAGACCTATCACAAATAATAAAAGTTTTTGCAACACAGAAGTATAATAATAATAATTTAACTTCAAGTGATTTTCAACAAACTTTCGAAAGTTTTCTATCGGGTCAAATAACATATCAAAATGATATGTTAAATCAAATATTTAGAACACTTAATAAAACATTACCCTCCGTTAAAGTAAATCCAACACAGGTTAGAATTTCAAAATTAGATGGTAATACAATTAAAAATGATTTATGGTCAACATTTAAAACTTTTAATGATAGATGGATTTCAGGTCAAGACGTTAAAAACAAAACCCTATTTGAACAATTTTTATTTATGGACAAGGCAAATAGACCAATCGGTGATAAGGTTGTTATTAATATAGAAGATTTAAGAAGTGCCTTAAAGACCGCAAACTCATCTGCTAGTGTACTTTCACTCTTAGGTACCATTTTAGAAAAAAATAATTTTATATTTATGCCTACACCATCTTATTCTAATTTTTATGGTAGAAATTTAAGAGTAAAAGAAGGAATGCCTGACCCGTCTTTTAGTGATATTGGGAATAATACTTTTGGTACGTTTTTAGAGGTTGACACACATGGTTCCGAACCTAAATTTTTAGCAATATATGTCGGTAAAGTTTCTGAAACTATTAATACGTCACCGGAAAATGACAACTATCTTTATGGTGATGATTCATTTGATATAACTAAACCGGCTTTATCTCCTTTACGTTCCTCTGAAGATGGAGTAACTAATTTTTCTAATAGAAATAAAGTAGTTGCGTTTAACGTAGATTTTGGAGTGCAAAACCAACAAATTTTTAAATCAATATCGATTGATATGGCGCAAAGAAAAAATATTGCACCAACCTTTCAAATACTATCTGACATGGGTTCAATGGCTGATGGACAGAAAGTTTCTCAAGAAACGGCAAATCTTTATAATTTTTATAAAAACGCAAGTTATAACTGTAGTGTAACTTCAATGGGTAATGTTATGATTCAACCAACAATGTATTTTAATCTAAGATATGTACCAATGTTTTATGGTCCATATCTAATTACAAGTGTTACTCACGATATTACAACTAGAGATTTTCAAACTTCATTTGAAGGAGTTAGAGCAACAAAATATTCTTTACAGATGCCAGACGGATTAATATCAAGTGTAAATAGAGATATCGTTCAAAATTATTTATCTGAAATACGAAGAATTCCATCATTATCTAATACAAGTGGAGACACACTAACTAGAAGTAATTATATAAAAAATAGTTCAACAACTACTAATGGTAAGAGACAGGCAATAGAAACTAAATGTGTTGCAGTACAACAATTAGACAAACCTTACGTACCATTATTAAAGACTGAGTTAAATCAAACACAGTTTAAAGGAGGGGTACAACAAATTACTTTACCTGAAAATGTTCAAAAATTTATTTTTGGTGTAGGATATGTAGAGACAGGAGTAGGTAAAAATCTAAAAGCATTTAATAACAACTACTTTAATCTTAAAAACATGAAGAGTAATGCAAGATGGACAGTTAATTTCAACCAACAAACCTGTGTTAAAGATGGTAATTATGTTGTACCGTATTTATCCTTTGAAAATGCGGGTGACTCAATAGAGTTTATGTCTAAAGTATGTAATCAGTTTAGTCAAATAATTGATGCGTTTTTAGTTAATAGTACAATCAACGGTGATTTAGCAAAGAGCTTTACCTATTTGTGGTATTATACGTTTAGATTTACAACTAAAGAAAAAGAATTAAACGCATCTAGTAATGTAGATGATTCAATTATAGCTGCGGTTAATCATGATATTTCAACTAATACCGTATCTAAACAATTATTCGATAAATCTGAAGTTATTTTTAAAACTGCTATAAATGCTTGGGGATAATAATCAATAAATTAAGAAAAAGAGTAATTTACGTATATTTATAAATAAAAACATTATGGATACAAAAACACTGCTAGACCAATATTTGTCTAAAGACACAAGAATCACTGAAAAAGATGCGGGTAATGGTTACAAAGAAGTTTGTGATTTAGATACCGGTGATTGTTATACTGTAAGAATGAGAGACGGCCTTATAGAAAGAGTTGATAATTCTATGAAACTAAATAGAACATTAAAAGTTGAAACTCCTCATGGGGTTAAAACACTTTTAAATGGTTAAAAAAAAATAATAAAATGTCTGTAGATAAAAAAATATTAGAGGAAATAACTAAATATAATAATATTAATAAGTATATTTCCGAACAAGATGAGACTTTACCGCCGCCGAATACACCTGGTGACGAAGGTGAAGATTTAAATTTAGATGGTGTAGAATTAGAAGACGAATTAGTCCAATCTGTTGATGTCGACTCAGACCCAGACGTTGAAGTTGTAGATGAACCTAATAGTGAATCTGTAGATGTTGAAGAAACAGGTACAGAAGAATTAGATATTACGGATTTAGTTACTACACAAAAAGATATGTCTAAAAAACAAGAAGAGTATATGGATAGTATGATGGATAGGTTAAATGACTTAACCAGTAAATTAGCTGATATGGATACAATACTTAATAAAATTAATGACCTCGAAACTAAAGTTGACAAATATCGTCAAAAATCTCCAGAAGAAAAGTTACAACTTAGAAGTTTAGACAGTTATCCGTACAACCAAAAATTAACAGATTTTTTTGTTGATAAAGGAGTCGAAATGGAAAAAACAGGTAAAAACGAATATGTACTTACTTCTGATGAAGTTGATAACTTTTCAAGAAGCGATATCAAAAAATCATTTGACACACCATTCGAAGACGAATACTAACCCTAATATATTATTTTTTTAAATTAAAAGGCCAATATTAATTGGTCTTTTTTTTATTTTAAATTATTTGACTTAACGACTTTCTTTCTTATATTATTACTTGAGTAAAAGATAAATTATTAATAACAGAGAAAAAAGAAAATTATGGCAAATGCATTAGACGCAGTTCTAGCTCAGTACGAGAAAAACACTGCAAAAACAAACGGAGGAAATCAATCGATTTCACAAGAAGATAGGTTAAAACGTTACTTTACGACTTATCTACCAAAAGGAACTAAAGGAGGTCAAAAGACAGTTAGAATCCTACCAACATCAGACGGTTCTTCACCATTTAAAGAGGTGTGGTATCACGAAATTCAGATTGATGGTAAATGGACTAAACTATATGACCCAGGTAAAAATGATGGGGAGCGTTCACCTCTTACTGAGGTTTACGAGGAATTAACATCAACAGGTAAAGAATCGGACAAAGATTTAGCAAGACAATACAGACCACGTAAGTTTTATATCGTTAAACTTGTTGACAGAGACAACGAAGACCACGGACCTAAGTTTTGGAGATTTAAAGATAACTACAAACAAGAAGGTATCTTAGATAAAATTATTCCAATATGGAAAGCAAAAGGGGATATAACTGATGCTAATGAGGGTAGAGATTTAATTATCGAACTTTCAAAAGCTAAAACACCTAAAGGTATTGAGTATACAGTTGTTCAAACAGTAATGTATGATGACCCATGTACTATTCATAAAGATGAAGCTCAAATGAAAGAGTGGGTGGAAGATGAATTATCATGGCAAGATGTATACGCACAGAAACCTGTAGAGTATTTAGAAGCTATTGCAAGAGGTGAAACACCTGTTTGGAGTAGTGAACTTAAGAAATATGTATATGGTGATGATACAGAATTAACTCTCGGAGGAGCTTCAAATACGGGTAAAGTAGAAGAGTCTACAGACCCACAATCAAAAATGGGTGTTGACACAGACTTACCATTTTAATATATTAATCAATTGATGGTAGCGGCATTCGTGTCGTTACCATTATTATTTAAAAAAATATGGCAATAAAGAAAAAAGATTTTAATAGTATAAAAAAGAAATTTTCTACATCCGCAAAATACAAACCACAAAGGTTTTTAGATTTGGGTGAGGATTTCTTAGACGCAGTTGGGTTACCTGGTCCCGCAATAGGTCATTTAAATATGTTTTTAGGACATTCAGATACGGGTAAAACTACAGCATTAGTAAAGGCTGCTGTTGATGCACAAAAGAAAGGTATATTACCTGTATTTATAATTACTGAGCAAAAATGGTCATTCGAACACGCTAAATTAATGGGTTTTGAATGTGAAGAAGTAGTAGATGAAGATACAGGAGAATTAGATTGGGATGGGTTTTTTATTTTTAATAATAACTTTAATTATATTGAACAAATAACTGATTATATTAATGAATTATTAGACGCTCAAAATAAAGGTGAGTTAGAATATGACTTACTTTTTTTATGGGATTCTGTAGGTTCAGTACCATGTAAAATGACTTTTGATGGTAAAGGAGGTAAACAACATAACGCTTCGACATTAGCAGATAAGATAGGAATGGGAATAAACCAAAGAATATCAGGCTCACGTAAGGCAGACTCGAAGTATGAAAATACTTTATTAATTGTCAATCAACCATGGGTAGCGTTACCTGATTCACCGTTTGGTCAACCTAAAATTAAAGCTAAAGGTGGTGAATCAATATGGTTAAACTCATCTTTAGTGTTTTTATTTGGTAATCAAAAAAACGCAGGAACGACTACTATATCGGCAGTTAAAAACAAAAGAAAGGTAAAGTTCGCTTCAAGAACAAAAATATCAGTAATGAAAAACCATATTAATGGATTAGGTTATGCTGACGGGAGAATAATTGTAACTCCACATGGTTTCTTAGCGGGTAAAGAAAGTTCTGAGGAAAAAAAATCAATTGAAAAATATAAAGGTGAACAATCTGAGTATTGGAAAGAAGTTATTGGAGTTGAAGGTGACTTTAAGTTAGAAGAAGAAAAACAGGAAGTGTAACAATTTAACTAATAAAAGGTGGTCAAAACATTATTAATTGACGGAAATAATTTATTTAAAATAGGTTTTCATGGAGTTAGAGATTTCTACCACGAAGGTAAACATATTGGAGGTATTTATCATTTTGTTAATACAATTAAAAGATTTTTAAATGAGTATAATTACGATAAAGTAATTGTTTTTTGGGATGGAGAAAATAATTCCTCTCAAAGAAAACTCATATCCCCTGATTACAAATCCAATCGTAAACAAACTTTAAATCAAGCTAAAAAAGAATCATTTGAATGGCAAGTTCAAAGAGTTAAGGCTTATCTTGAAGAAATGTTTATTCGACAAATTTCAGTTAAAAATACTGAAAGTGATGATTTAATAGCATATTACTGTCAAATATCCGAAGACGAATATAAAACTATATTTTCTTCAGATAAAGACCTCACACAACTTATATCGGATAAAGTGGAGGTGTACCAACCGATGAAGAAGATAACCCTTAAAAACGGAGATAAAGTACCTTTAAAAGAGATATCAATTCCTCATCAGAACATAGCAACATTTAAAATAATTTCAGGAGATAAATCCGATAATATTGATGGTATTCGATTTATGGGTGAAAAAACATTTGTTAAACTATTTCCTGAAATAGTTGATAGTGTGGTTACGATTGACGATATTATACAACGAGCTGAAGAGATACATAAAAATGATAAAGACAATCGAGCATTACAAAATTTACTTTCGGGTAAAACAAAAAAAGGAATTTTTGGTGAAGAATTCTTTGTAATTAATAAAAAACTCGTAGATTTGTCACAACCATTATTAAATGAAGAATCAAAAGAAACGATAAAAGAATACCATACAGAAAATTTAGACCCTGATGGTAGAGGTTATAAAAATTTGATGAGAATGATGATGAGTGATGGAATTTTTAAATATTTACCAAAACACGATAATGTATGGGTTGAATTTTTAACCCCTTTTATGAAATTAACAAGAAAAGAAAAAAGAAGATTTAAAACAAAAAAACGTTTATTATGAAAGAAAAAATAGAAACAACTAAATTAGAGTTCTTAATGACACTTAACGATAACTTCGTTGTGCAAAGATACTTTAACGTTAAAGGGTATAACCCTAAAGCTAGAAAGAGTGTTGAACTTTATAGTATAATTAGAGATGTTGCGGAAAAAATTCAAGAAGATTTGAAGAATAAGGCGTCTGACTATATGACAGAGAATACTCATCAGATAATTGCAAATCCAAATATTTTAGAGACTTCTAATACTGAGGGACCCGAATATTTTAATATCTATATTAAGATTGGAGATGAGACAATTTGTCATAGAATATGGGATGCTAAATTATACCCACCAAAGACAAGATACACTGTGGATGTACGCCCACACCTAAAAAAGTTACTTCGTGATTTGACTGACACTTTCTCAAGTGAAAATTTAACTTACAAGTACTTGAACTATCAACTAGTTTAACCATATTTATATTTTACAAACACAGATTAAAACTCAATAAAATATGTCAAAAGAAAAGAACTTTGGTTACCTCGGTAACACCTTCCAATTACAAATACTTAACAATATTATCCTATATAAGGATTTTGCAGCTTCGATTGTAGATGTTTTGGAACCTAAGTACTTTGATAATCAATATTTTAAGTTAATCATGCAGATGACCAAGGAGTATTATCACAAGTATGAACACGCTCCTTCATTCTCTACACTTGAACAAATTACTAAATCTGAAGTTTCATCACCTATGGCTCAAAAAATGGTCTTAGATATGATAACTCAAGTAGTTGATGCTCCTGAAGATGGGTATCAATACGTTCAAGAAAAGGCATTAAAATTTTGTAAACAACAAGAATTACAGAAGGTTATGTCTAAGGCACAAAAAATTATAGATAAAGGTGATTTTGAGTCTTACGACCATTTAGAAGAAATGGTAAGGGAAGCTTTACAGGTTGGAGAAGTTGACACGGGAACCGCTGATGTTTTTTTTAATTTAGATGAAGTATTGGATGACGATTTTAGACACCCAATTCCGATAGGTATAAATGGTATAGATAATTTACTGAAAGGTGGATTAGCAAAAGGAGAGATTGGTGTTATTTTAGCACCGACCGGTGTAGGTAAAACTACAGTTCTTAGTAAAATAGCAAATAACGCATTTAATTTAGGTTACAATGTTTTACAAATATTTTTTGAAGATAACCCTAAAATTATACAGAGAAAACATTTCACTATGTGGACAAAAATCGCACCTGATAATTTGTCATTACAAAGAGAAGAAGTTTTAGAAAAAGTTAGACAAATTAAAGAAAATGCACCAAACAGATTAGTTCTAAAAAAATTACCTTCTGATACAATGACAATGAATCAGATAAAAAATCAGATACGTAAAATGATTGCTGAAGGTAATAAAATAGACTTAGTTGTGGTTGATTATATTGATTGTATCGTTCCTGATAAGAATTTAGGTGACGAGTGGAAAAGTGAAGGTTCAGTTATGAGAGGGTTTGAATCTATGTGTCACGAATTAGATATTGCAGGATGGACGGCAACTCAAGGAAATCGTTCATCAATATCTTCTGATGTAGTAACAACGGACCAAATGGGTGGGTCAATCAAAAAAGCCCAAGTAGGACACGTTATTATTTCTGTTGCTAAATCCCTACAACAGAAAGAAATGAATTTAGCTACAATTGCTATTACCAAATCAAGAATAGGTAAAGATGGAATTGTATTTGAAAACTGTAAATTTGATAACGAAATGATAGAGATTGATACGGATAGTAGTGTTACATTCTTAGGAATGGAAGAACAAAAAGAAGAAAAAAACAAAGTACGTATTCAAGAACTCCTACAAAAAAGAAAACAAAGGGAAAATAAAGTATAAATTTTTTTAAAAACAATATTAAATGGACAATCTAATTGATAGTGTCACTAAAGACATTCGTTATGTAATAAAAAGAAGTGGAGATAAAGTAGTTTTTAAATCTGAAAAGATTGAAACTGCTATTTTAAATGCGATGAAAAGTATCGATAAAGTAGATGAAAATATGGCAGAAAAAATTGCCAGACTCACAACAAAAGGTCTTTTCAGAGGTAATAAAGAAAGGGTACCTAATGTTGATGAAATTCATGATATGGTTGAAAACAAGTTAATGGATAACGGTTTAAATTATGTCGCTAAAGAATATATTATTTATCGTTCTAAGAACCAACCTAATATTTTTTCTAAAAGAATTAATCTTAAACCTTACGAATATCCTAACTTAAATGAATATGTGGATGCGATTAGACATTCATATTGGGTACACACTGAATTTAATTATACCTCAGATATTCAAGATTATAAGGTACATTTAAACGATAAAGAAAAATCTGCAGTTGAAAGAGCTATGTTAGCTATTTCACAAATTGAAGTGGCGGTTAAATCATTTTGGGGTGACATTTATAAAAGAATGCCAAAACCTGAAATTGGTAATGTAGGTGCTACATTCGCTGAGTCAGAAGTAAGACATGCTGATGCATACTCGCATCTAATTCAATTGTTAGGACTTAATAATGAGTTTGAAAACTTATTAGAAGTACCTCAAGTAAGAAGAAGAATTAAGTATTTAGAAAAAGCTATTTCTAATTCTAAGTCTGTAGATGACAAAGAATATTTTGAATCTATTGTGTTGTTTTCAATGTTTGTTGAAAATGTTTCACTATTTTCACAATTCTTAGTTATTATGTCATTTAATAAACATAAAAACAAATTAAAAGGTATTAGTAATGCTGTTGAAGCGACATCTAAAGAAGAAAATATTCACGCTGAATTTGGGTTCGAGTTAGTTAATTTAATTAAAAAAGAAAATCCAGAGTGGTGGACACCACAATTAGTTGAGGATTTAATTATTGCAACTAAAGAAGCTTATGAAGCAGAAACAGAAGTAGTTAATTGGATTTTTGAAAAGGGTGACTTAGATTTCTTAACTAAAAAACAAACAATGGAGTTCATTAAACATAGATTTAATGTATCTTTGAATTCAATAGATGTGGATAGTATATTTGAGATTAATGACACATTATTAGAGACTACTGAATGGTTTGATGATGAGATTTTAACTACTAAACATACTGATTTTTTTAATAAAAGAAGTATCAACTACAGTAAGAAACAAAAATCAATCACATCAAACGATTTATTTTAAAAACAAAACAAAACAAAACAAATAATAATAAAATAAGAATATGAAAAAGAGAGAACCTTTTAATTGGATTAATGAAGAATCAATAACGTTTCTTCGTAGAGGTTATTTAAGTGAAGGTGAAGAACCTTTAGATAGAATAAAAATAATTGCAGAACATGCAGAAAAACTTTTAAATAAAGAAGGGTTTGCGGATAAATTTTATGATTACATGAGTAAAGGATGGTATTCATTATCATCACCAGTATGGGCAAATTTCGGTAAAGTTAGAGGTCTTCCTGTGAGTTGTTTTGGTTCAAACGTTAGTGATAATATAGAATCAATATTATTTACACAGGCTGAAGTTGGTGAAATGAGTAAAATGGGTGGGGGTACTTCAGGGTATTTCGGTAACATTAGAGGTCGTGGAGCTAAGATAACAGATAATGGACACGCACCTGGTGCAGTCCATTTTATGAATCTATTTCAAAGTGTGGTTGATAACATTTCACAAGGGGCGACACGAAGAGGTCGTTTCTCACCTTACCTACCTGTTGAGCACCCTGATATTATGGAATTCTTAGAGATTGGTACGGAAGGAGCTTCAATACAAGATTTAACACACGCGGTAACAGTTACTGATAAATTTATGGAAGAAATGATTGCGGGTGATGATGAAAAAAGAAAGATATGGGCTAAAGTAATTCAAAGAAGAGGTGAAATTGGTTATCCTTATATTATGTTTCATGATACAATGAACAATAACGCACCTAAAGTCTACCAAGATAAAGGAGCTAAAATATATAACTCTAATCTTTGCTCTGAGATAGCTCTACATAATTCTGAAGACGAATCATTTGTTTGTGTACTATCTTCAATGAATGTATTACACTACGATGAATGGAAAGATACTGACGCTGTTGAAACTATGGTTTATTTCTTAGATGCGGTTGTTACTGAGTATTGTAATAAATTAGAAAAATTAAGAGATAATGGTACTAGAGAAGGTAAAATGGCGTTTTTATATATGGAAAAGGCTTATAACTTCGCTAAAAGACAAAGAGCACTCGGTTTAGGTGTTTTAGGTTGGCACTCACTTCTACAATCAAAAGGATTACCTTTCGATACTAAAGAAACCGCTAAACTTAATGTTGAGGTATTTAGAACAATTAAAAATAAATCATATAAAGCATCAGAAGAGTTAGCTGAAATTTTTGGTGAACCTGAATATCTAAAAGGTTATGGTAGACGAAACGTAACACTTAATGCTGTTGCTCCGACTACTTCATCGGCATTTATTCTTGGTCAAGTGTCACAATCCATTGAACCTATTTGGTCTAACTGTTATGTTAAGGATGTAGCTAAAATGAAGGTTACTATTAAAAATCCTATATTAAAAGATTTGTTAGACTCAATCGGTAAAAATAATAAGGAAACTTGGGATAGTATAAAAAAGGCTGACGGTTCAGTACAACATTTAGATTTTCTAAATGACAACCAAAAAGATGTGTTTAGAACATTTGCAGAAATTAATCAATCGTCAATTGTTAATCAGGCGGCAATTAGACAAGACTTTATTGACCAGTCGCAATCTTTAAATTTAATGGTTTCACCTGAGATGCCAACTAAAGATGTTAATAAATTACTTATTGACTCATGGAAGTTAGGTGTTAAGACACTATATTATCAACATTCTATGAACTCGGCACAGGCTTTTGCTAGAAAAAAGTTGAATTTAAATGACTTACAATGTGTTGCGTGTGAGGGTTAAGGTATAAAATAGGTGTATATTATGTAAAAAGGTTGGATTCGTCTAACCTTTTTTCTTTTATATTTAGATAAAATAATCTGTGTTTATATTTATGGGATATGGCAAACGGTAAAACATATGGTGTATTTTTTCCTTTTAGAGATAGTTTACAAGGTGACTACCTAAGATTAACTGAATCCTCAGATGAGGAAATAAGGGCAGATTTACTTCATTTAATATTAACAAGGAAAGGTAGTAGGTACTATCTACCTGATTTTGGTACTCGAATATACGAGTTTATATTCGAACCAATGGATGGACCGACATTCGATGCGATTAAAGCAGATGTTAGACAAGCCGTAGATAAATTTATACCAAATTTACAAATAAATGACATAACCATTGAACCTTATGTCGAAGCAGAACCATTACCTGGTGAAATCAATTACGATGAATTAGGTGGTCAAATTTTTAGAGTTGCGAGTGATAGTGCGGTAGAGTACACCGCAAAACTAAGAATTGACTTTACTATTGTTAATGGTACATTTTCATCAAAAGATTTCGTGATTATTAATATTTAATATTATATGGCTAACCGTAAAATTTCATACACAGATAGAGACTTTCAATCCTTAAGACAGGAATTGATAAATTATACACAACAGTATTATCCAGAATTAATAGCTAATTTTAACGATGCCTCGATTTATTCTGTATTTATGGACTTAAATGCTGCTATCGGAGATAATCTACATTATCACATGGATAGAAGTATCCAAGAAACAGTATTACAATACGCTCAACAAAAATCGTCAATTTATAATATTGCTAGAACTTATGGTTTAAAGATACCCGGTAACAGACCGTCAATTGCCTTAGTAGATATTTCAATCACGGTTCCGGCATTAGGGGACCAAGAAGATGAAAGGTATTTAGGTATTATGAGAGCGGGTTCTCAATTTATTGGTGCTGGACAGGTATTTGAAAACCCTAACGATATTGATTTTACTTCACAGTACAATAGTGAAGGTTTCCCAAACCGTACTAAAATACCAAACTTTGATTCTAATAATAGGTTAATTAATTACACAATGACTAAAAGAGAAGTTGTAGTTAATGGATTAACTAAAACATTTAAAAAAGTTATTAATAATAACGATGTAAAACCATTTTTTGAATTTTTCTTACCCGAAAAAAATGTTATTAGTATAACTTCATTAATTCAAAAAGATGGTGTAAATTATCAATCACCTCCTACGTATGATGAGTTTATTAGTTCTCCTGACAAATGGTACGAAGTAGATGCTTTAGCAGAATCTAAAATTTTTATTGAAGACCCTACACGACCGGCAGATAAACCAGGACTTAAAGTAGGTAAGTATATTGAAACTGAAAATAGATTTGTTTCTGAATATACACCTGAAGGTTACTGTAAAGTTAATTTTGGAGGAGGAACAACAACACCTGAGGAACAACTACAAGAATTTACGAGAACTGGTATTCCTTTAAGAATCCAAGATTATCAAAATAATATTGGATTAGGGTTAACTGTAAAGGCGAATACAACATTATTTGTACAATATAGAATTGGAGGAGGTAAATCCTCTAATGTTGGTGTTGATGTAATAACACAGTTTGGTACAACATATTTTGATGTTAATGGACCATCTAATAACGTTAATCAAAATGTTATTGATAGTTTAAGAACTACTAATGTTACTGCGGCTATAGGTGGCGGAGATTTACCGACCCCTGAAGAGGTTAGAAATATGGTATCATTTAATTTTGCGGCACAAAAAAGAGCGGTAACAGTTAACGATTATAACTCATTGGTTAGAACAATGCCTAGTAGGTTTGGAGCACCTGCGAAGGCGGCTATCACAGAACAAGAGAATAAAATAAGAATTGAAATATTATCTTATGATACACAAGGAAAACTTACAGAATCAGTTTCAAATACATTAAAACAAAATATAGCTAATTATTTATCACATTATAGAATGATAAATGATTACATTTCAATAACTAACGCTAATGTGGTTGATTTAGAATTTGAATTATCCGTAGTAATGGACTCAACTCAAAACCAAGGACAGATTATTACTAATATTATTAACTCAGTAGATAGTTATTTTTCACCTCAAAAACAACAATTAGGTGATAATGTTAATATTTCGGACATACGAAGAATAGTACAAGATATACCGGGAGTCATATCTCTTTCAGAATTAAAAGTTTTTAATAAAGTGGGTGGTAGATACTCTAATTCACAAACATCTCAAAGATATTCAGACAATCAGACAAAACAAATTCAGTTAGTTGATGATACTATTTTTGCACAACCAAATCAAGTTTATCAAATTCGATTTCCCGACAATGACATTAAAGTGAGAGCTAAGTCACTTAAAAATGTCGACTTCTCATAAATCTATCCATATACTTTTGATAAAATCAAATTAAAATTAAGATGAATAACTATTTATCTTAAAAACTAATTATGCCAAAATCGATTAGAATAAGAACAGAACCTGGTGTTGATAGAGACATTAATGTTAAAATTGACCAAGATTTTGATTCCTTAGAAATTTTGTCTTTAAAATTAAGACAAGAAGACTTATATACACAGTTCTGCGCCGATTATGGGGTTGTTGTTGGAAGAGTAATAGCCAATGGGGGTTTAGGTATACCTAATGCTCATATATCAATTTTTATTCCTTTAGATGATGTTGATGAAAGTGACCCTATAATATCCACACTATACCCTTATAAAACCCCGACTACAAAGAATGAAGACGGGTATAGATATAATCTTCTACCGTATGAAGATGAATACTACGGACATAACGGTACAGGTACATTTCCAACAGTTGACGATGTATTAACTCGTAAAGAGGTTTTACAAGTTTATGAAAAATACTATAAGTATTCGGTTAGAACTAATGACTCAGGTGACTTTATGATTGTCGGAGTGCCCTTAGGTAATCAAAAATTAGTTATGGATTTAGATTTATCTAATATGGGTGAGTTTTCACTTAGACCTTCAGATTTAATTAGAATGGGTCGTGGAGTACCTTCACAATTTAATGGTCAACTATTTAAAGATTCTGAAAATATTGATTCATTACCACAGATAGTAAATGAAGTAAAAGACATTGATGTTTCATCATTTTGGGGACAAGACGATATATGTGATGTAGGTATTACTAGAGTTGATTTTGATTTGAGCGACCAAGGAATAGAAATTACACCTCACTCAGTATTTATGGGCTCTTTGTTCTCCTCAAATGAGGATGACTATATAAAGGCCACTTGTAGACCTAAAAAAGATACAGGTAATTTATGTGATACTGTTGCGGGTCCTGGAGAGATATTAGCCATAAGACAAACAATACAGGAAGATGAAAATGGTGACCCAGTATTAGAACAGTATCAATTAGAAGATGGGGGTAATGTTATTAACGATAATGGAGCGTGGTTAATTGACCTTCCAATGAATATGAATTATGTAACAACTAATGAGTTCGGAGAAAGAGTAACTTCTCCTGACCCTAGTATTGGAATTCCCACACAAGCTAAGTATAGGTTTAAGATAAAATGGCAAAACGAAGCGGGATTACAAACTCAAATAATGAGGGCAAATTATTTAATTCCAAATATAAAAGAACATTGGAATGGTAATCCTATATCTGGTATCCCATTTGATTTAAATAAATCATATTCATTTTCATTAGATTGGTCGGATTATTACGATAAAGATGCCGCAATAAAATGTGAAGACACATTTTATAGTTTTGGTTATAATAAAGTTTACACTACAGCGGCGCACATTGATAGATGGAAATATGGTGCAAATAGAGCTTCTCATTATGGTATAAAAGAGATTCTTAATAGGGACTGTATGAGTGAAAATAATAGGTTTCCTGTAAATGATGGACAACGTAACTTTGATTTTTTATATTTTTTATTTAACATTCTACTCGGTGTTATTACCCCAACGGTTTTTGTTATTATCCCTATAATGCACGTATTAGCGTTATTATATCCTATAGTAAGACTTATTGTTAACCTTATTGTAACCATAATTAATCCTATTTTATACTTAATTTGTAAAGCGGTTGCATTTTTAAGTAGAAAAGTTAAAAAAAGTGATTGTAAAAAAGACACAATTAAAAAACTACCTAAAGAAAACCCATTTAAGAGATTAACTTTACCTATGATAACCTATCCTGACTGTGAAGCATGTTCATGTGATGATGTTAATTTACCCGATGCTGAAGATGAAACAATTACAAGTTTGGAATTAGAAATTGCAAATGCGAATCAGAGTAATTTAGCTGACTTCGTTAGTATAGGGGCTTATAATGATATTGTATGTAGTACTAGCTCCGTCTCACCTGGAGGGACAGTTCCTCCATTTATTAGTATAAACTCGGAATGTTATGCGTGTTATAATGGACAACCGGATTATGTTGCGGCACAATACAACCAACTTATCTTTTCAGGATACGACCCTGATATACCACCACCATCAGAACCAGGAGAATTTAATCCACCTTTTACCCCACCTGCACAGTGGTCAAAGAGTCCATTTAGTTTACAAACACATAGTAGTGAATATCATTCAACATTTACTACAACCTTACCTCAGTCATTAAATTTAATGAATCAAAGAAGTAGATATTTTGATACTACAACACCTAATCGTATGTTAGTGGATATTGTAAATGACCAACTAAGCCCTAATGGGGTTCCTAATACATCACCAATTACACATGTAAAAAATAGGTACGAAGACATGCCGTTAGTTACTGTACTTGATGGTAATGTTAATTTAACCCCTGGTCAGTTATTAACATTTGTTGATGGAGAATTAATTGATGACCCTAACGTTAATAATACAGGAATGACCGTAAATCAATTTGGTTATCAGTCATTAACAGGTACCATGGTAAGTAATCCTTCCGCATACGTTACAAGACCATGTAGTTATATTGACGGTAACGGTACTCCACGAAATATAGATTTAGAATTATATTCACCTGTTCCAGGAGCATCATACAATTTTAAAACGGGTATTGAATACTATCAGGTTATTGGTAGTATGGATGTTAGTGATGCAAGAGCTTACTTATCTGGTGTAACTGCAAATAGTAGTGATTCTATATTATGGAAATACTTTTTAGATAAAGATTGTCAATATTTCTGTGACAGAGGTAATTCAAACTGGGCCGCTCCCATACAAGACCCTCTTGATTATTTTGAGGATGCAGACAATGTTAAAATATATTTTATAGCTAAAGGTGTGGACCCATACTCAGGAAGACAAAAAATAAAATATGATTTGAATAGACTATTTGGTGAACTATATAACGCAAACCCTAACTTTATTTTCCAAGGAGATTATTTTCCTAACATACCAATACAAGAGGTTAGTAACGCTAATGGAGGTAATGGTGATGATGATACACCCGCACCTCACTATGATATAGATTTACCTCCAAATACAATACATTTTGATGATGGAATTAATGATAATACTGCATTATTTCATGGGTCTTATCTTTTTACTCCTATTTCAAATTCAGGAACTACATTTCAATCATTTTTTACTAGAGGTTTTGCCTATTACTCTTCATTAGATTATCAATTTGGGTCTGAACTAACACTTTATGGTAGTAATAATGGTGTCGAAGTAACTGGTAGTTTTTTTGACCCTTTAGTTGGTTATGATGTGATGTCTATTAGTACAACTCTTAGTGGGCAAAGTAAAATAGAAGGAGCATCATACCAATGGACCGATACAAGTCCTCAAGCTAATTTAACTTCTGCTAGTAAAGTGTATACGATATCACCATCTTATTGGTTATGGAACGCCGCAGGACTTGCACCTAAAATTAATATGAATGATGAGACTCGTTTAATTTTTAGGTCAGATAGATTACCAACATCATCGGTTAGGGACGAAGGAGCTTTAGCCCCATATCAAGATTTCTGTTTACACTTAAATGATACATTTGCTTATTTTACTGTGACCGATACAGGTGTAAGTGAAGCAGTCTCACCTAACACTTCTGTCGGTTCTACAGATGGTTCAGGTGGAGCAGCAGATTATGGAGATGAACCACAACCAGGATTTATGGGAAATGGAATATTACAGAGTTTTGAATGTTCAGGATTAAAAGTTTTAGAGTGTTATAATGGTACAGGTAGTAATTTTAGTGTGGACAATCCGTGTGACTTAGACGATAGAACTCAAGGGGGTTGTTATGTGTTTGTTGATAACCCTTTAATAATTAGTATACCTAAAGATTTTAAATTTTTCTTTGAGTGGAGAACAAGGTTTAGATTTATGTTTGGAGCATGTAGAGGAGTTGTTGGACATATGTTCCAAAATAATTGGATAAACGGTACTTTATATATGCCATCATTTCAAAAGAAGACTTTTTATGATAGTAATAATGAAGTAAAACGTTACAAATATTGTGGTGACCCTTTCGTGGGTAATGGAGGGTTATTTGGAAATCAAAAACAAATGTGTGGACCATTATACTTTAATACTGATTCTAACTCATTCTTTTATAGGTCCGCACCATATAATACTAATACGAATCAATTTAAACCACAAGGAGACTGTTATGGAGGTTTATTTGGATTAAATAATATTGGTTCAAATGACGGAAATATATGGCAACCAACAACAATTATGGATTTGGGACCTAAAACAGATTTCCTAAAAGAAGTATTACTTACACCTGAATTCCAAGGATATATAATGGATGAGATTGAATCAACTTCATATCAAGATATATCAGGATTATTAAACTTATTTATAATTTCAAGATTAGTTGACGCTAACTTTTTAGAACAACTATTAGGAGTGGGTGACGCATCAATACAACAATTATTTTCTAGAGACCCTGGACTTGGTTTAGTTAATAGATTTTTTGATTCAAGAGTTGATGGGGATTATGCGCAGGCATGTTCTATCAATACAGAATTTGGTGTATTACCTTATCTTGCTGGAAATTATGAAGACGAAGTTGCAGTAGGAGACAGTTTATTTGGTGTATGGTTTACAGGAAGCACCGTGAGTCCTTATAACACTGTAGGTACAACAGTTGCTGATAGAAGAATTGTTGGTCCTGGAGAATTAACATTTTCTGAAGACCCATTATTAGTTAGTAATTTTAATTATATTGGGTCACAAACAGTTCCATTTTATACTTGGGAATTTGCTGGTGGAAATATGTTTGGTACTGAGGAAAATACGTGGAAAACAAATACTTGTCAAACGGGTACATATCAAGATGAAAAATTTGACGGAGCCAATCAGTATGCTAAACCGACCACAGGTTTAGGTACAGGATTTATTTTTAATAGACCAGTCAATGTATATCCTGGTAGTGTACCTACGGATAATGGTAATGATGGTTATAGGGTTGGGTCACCATTTCAATTCTATTTTGGATTAAAAAGAGGTAAAAGTGCGATGAATTTGTTCATAACTAAATTTATATTTAATAGAGATTTAAATGGGTAATCAAAAAAATAATCAAAGTATTAGAATAGTTAGGGGTTCTGACCGTTATGCGGGCGCACCTGATACGGATTTATCTATTCAGATACCATTAGAAAATTCTAAAAAAAGTATTATTGAGGGAGATAGAAATGTACTAATTAATTTAGAAGAAAGATTTGACCATGAAAGACAGATTTCAACAAAGTTTAGAATAGCCGGTAAAATAGTAAATTTATTTGACAATACGGTATCAGGAAGATGTTCTAATTATGCCCCCTTTGAAGAAGAAATGTATTATATAGACCCAACACAATCATTAGTAGCGGCTCAAGGAAACGTCGCTAACGCGGTTTGGACAGGGTACCCTCCTTATGATGAATTTAATTTTTTTAGAACATCAGGAGTGCCAGGTCATGTAGATTATGATAGTAAAAGTGCATCAACCTATAATTGGTCAGTGTATTTAAGTTACTCTCATAAAAATGACTATAATCAGTCTATGAAATATACTGATGATGATACTAACACTAGTTTAACTTTTAATGTGTCTGACGGTATCCCATATTCAATTAAGAATCGCACAGTAAATGGAAAAAGAATGATTAGTTTTTATTGTGGATTCAAACATAACATAAAGGAAGGTGATTATGTTTACTTGCAAACACCTGTGAATGGTAAAAATTTATTAGAAGTTTATAGTTTAGGAGACCAATCATATGGTAATGAAGATAAGATTCTTAATGTTTATAACTATGGGTATACAGGTAATAGTATTAGTGACGGAGCTATGGGAACATTAAAAAGAGTTATTAACCCTAGCAATTCTGGAGAAACTATGTCAGAATACTATGTAAGAAAACATAAGACATTAACTGAAGTAAAAAATGTAGATTTAACCCGAATGGGGTTTGAACAAAATAATTTTCCTGTAGAAAAAAAATTAGAGTACTCCGCACTTACGCCAAATCAAACAACAAGGATATCAGTAAAAGATGGTAGAGGTTCGTTTGGTTTATCATTTGATAAAGATATAGATATTATATCACTAATGGATAATCTTGATAGACCTGTGACAGAATTATTCGTTACGATAGTGAACAAAGGTTATATGGGATTTTTCAATCAAGGGGCTTTAGTAACACCTAATAAAGGGTTAGAAGTTGGGTGGTCATTTAATTTTAGAAAGAGTATGATTGATACTTGGTGGTCTAAGTTAAATCTACAGAATAAAGATAATATAACTACAGACTATTATGATAAACCGGGCGATAATGGTTTAAATATAAGATTTTACTATAATAAAGATTTACCGATAGGAACAGAAATTAAAGGAGATATTTGTGAATGGAATAAATTCGACCAAAAAGAAACTATTCTATCAAAGATATCTCATAAATATTCTTTTAATCCTGGTGTAATAACAACATCAGGAGATGTTAATTTACCCGATGGATACACATATAACCCACATCATTCAGTAAAACTAAGAGTTTATTCGGACTATATTGAAACGGGAGATAGAGAAGCTGTAAGTGGTGTTCCTGACTATTCTTTCTTTTCAAATTTTGAGGGACAGTGGAGATGGAGAGACATATACACTTATGGGTATATAGACACCGATGGTAATGGAGTTAATTACCCATTTTTAAACGGGGAACATTATCCTTTTGCGGATGTACTATTTTTACAGACTCCCTTAATGAAAAACAATAACGTCTTTAATGACATAATCTTTGACCCAATAACTGACGATTGTGAATAAATTTAGATTTACCGTAAACGATAAAGACACACAATTTAATCTACCTATTGAAATTGATTTCGATAATTTAGGTAGAGAAGATTTAATTAAACAATATGAAGATGATGTCATAGAACAAGTGATTAATCCTGTTGAGGATTTTGAAACGACACGTTACTCACATAATAAGTGGTTAAATGTTAATAACATACCTAAAAATAGTACTACTTACGAATTTTCTTTTTTTAATCGTACAGTAGATGTCGATACAACTACACCAGCTAATAGTAATTTATGGGTTTCTAGTTATACTTATGTCGACCCTTCAGTCTATCAAAATTATAGTGGTATTACATTTACTAATAAAGAACTTTATTATTACGCCAATTCATTTAAGAGAAGTTTCTTTAAATTAGATTTTTATGATACTACTGACGCTCAAAATCAACAAATTTATTTCACAGTAGTTATACCGACACAACAAGGTGAAAAAACACAAGTTGATATCGGTACGCCTACAGTACCAAAACCAGTCGATATTAGAAAACCATTATTTAATTTAGACTATGTTGGGGATAAAGAGGGGTATTTTATTTATTGGTTAAAAAGTCGTGAATATATAGATTTAAATACTTTTTATATGTCGGCTAAATTTTTTAATGCTAAAATAGGACAATTTGTTAGAATGACAAATAGACCACAATCTAATATATCTGAAAAATTTAATTTTGATAAGTCTGAATACTTTTATTACAAAGTTAACTTAGACGTTGATAATTATGAATATGAGGTTTTTGAAGAATATGGGGTAGGAAATAGAGTAGGTCAATTAAATAATGGTATAAAATGGTACGAATACGTTAATCCACAATAATGGAAGAAAAATATTACATAAAAGTTTCTCCTGAATCAATAAAAGGTGACGTTATTACTGAGTATTTCAGTGGTAATACTTTTGGTGTTTATACAGGTATGACTCAAGTATTGAGTGGAGGTACAGGAGGTAGTAGTTTACTTACGGGTTTAACCATACCTTTAGTGTTTAGACAAACTTATGAAAATTATGGGTTTTATACGCCATTTGACGGTTTTGCGTTACAAAAAGATGTGGTTAGTAATTTTATAACCTCAGGAGACCCTGGAAACCAATACGTAATTAGAATTTTTAATACTTCTGACCAATATAAAGGGTTTTTAAAGTTAGCCAATTATACTGTAAATTGGGGAGACGGTAATTCAGAGCCATTTACTACGAACTCTCCTCAATATTTGTCACATACTTATCCCAACGTTCCTACGAGTTATACGATAACCTTAACTCAAAATAATCCATGGGGACAGACTAATATAGAAAAGAAAGTTTACTTACCGACAACGGGGGTTACAATAAATAATCCTTATGGTAATATTACGTTTACACCTCAAGGTGGAAGTTGGTCAGGGATACCAATAAATTATAATTATATTTTTACCGGTGACAGTTCAAATACCGTACAAAGTCAGACTTCTAATAATTTTACAACAGTACCATTTATAGTTAGTGGTTTTACCTCATCTAGATTATCTGAACTTAAATTATACGGTACAGTTCAATATGATATAACTACTACAGTAGTTAAAGGGGGACAACCATACGGTAAAGTTAATCAAATAACGAGTGGTTATACTTCGTACACAATTAATGATGTTGATTACTATGATTACCCTGATGGTACTACATTATATATCGCCAATTCCTCAGGTTTAACAAGTTATGACCTTGTTGCCTCAGCAATAACTAAACAAGAAGTATTAATTAACGTAGTTGACTCACCGGAAATACAATCTGAAATATTTATTGAAAGAGGTAAGCTTTCAGGCTTTGAATCATTACAGAGACTTGGGGAAGTTGATAACTTAGGTGACATGGAATCTTATGGGTACGGTTACTTCAAAATAAACAAAAATAACGAGTAAATAAAATGGCATTAGGAACATACGGAACAGTACGACCAGCAGATATGTCTCCCGAAGATGTGGAGATAATACTGAATTATACTCCTTCAAGAGACGTTACGACAAATTTTGTTTTAACAAAGCTAAACGCCGCTGATGTGTTAACACCTTATTTTCATAGTTCAACAACAGGAGGGAACGCAGATGTGGAAATATTAGGAGGTTTATATAATTTAAAATTACCAGCAGAGGAATTTAATAAAATAGGTATATATACTCTATATATAAGACCTGTAGAGATAAGAACAACTATAACAGATTGTGGTGTGTTATCATCTTTACCAAATGTAAAAGGGATTATTATAGATTTAAATGCGGTACCACAACAATTTAGAAATAGATTTATTAATCAAGGATTAATAGGTTACCGTATCGAATATTTAAATAGTGATGGTACTAAAATACCTAACTTCTACAGAGTAGTCACATCTTCTTTTTATTGTGAACCTGTGGTAACTAATTTATCTAATAGCTCTCAAAAAGCCATTCGTTATAGGTATGTTGATAGTGGTAGTGATTTAATTTTTTGTACGGTTTCACCTTCAAGTGCACCTTCTAACAAAGCAAACGCAACTCCATTTATTGGTCAACCAAATCAAAATATTGTTATGACCAATACATTTTTTAATCCAATTAGTGTTGATGTTGAATTGGCTGAACACGATATAGATACTTTAGCTATTGCCCTTTACGGTAACCAAACTAAGAGTATGGAAGATGGTATATATACGATGTATGATAATAGTCTTAATATCTATAAACAATATAACTTATACGAAATCCGTGATGAATTCAATAATTTACTTTATGAAGTTCGTCAAGATAGAGATAATAATATTGATTTCAGTAAGAATTTCAACAACATAACTAATTAATAATGGCAAATAATAACAATAAAAAATACTTTTATCCACCCGCACCTCCAAGTGCTGATGAATCCTTTTCACCCAATTTAGTTGGGTTACAAGTGGTTGATGGCGGTGGATTGACTCAGGGTAATTTCGAGTTTAGTACTTCTATTGTTGAAAAAGTTAATAGAACATTTGAGACTGGAGTCTTTAGTAATCCAATATCCTTAGCTGACCTTGACGTTGATAGTATTGAAGAGTCTAAGGCAATTGCAATAAAAAATTATAGGGTATATCCTAATTACGATATAAGTCAAGTAACAAATTATGCTTTATATGGTTCATTACAAAAAAGATTATCATCTTCAATAACAAAAATAATCAATTTTTTTCCTGCGTCTATTCAAGTAGATAAAATATTATTAACAGATTACTCAAGCGCTAATACCGCTACTAATATATCTTTTAATAGTATTGAGCAAGTTACAACACTAACTATGGATGTTAGTAGATTTACTAACCCTTTTGATATTGATTATTCAGTTAATGCAGCTAGAAATGTAGAACTAAGACCTTTCCCTACGAGTCCTTTAAGAGACCTTACTAACACCTATAACAAATACGCATTATATGTGGATAATATGGAGACTGAATATCAGTTAGTTAACTTTACACCTTCTACCACATTTTCCGCAGGAACAATAACTTTAAGTGTTATGGGTAATCCGTTTAGTGGTGCTAGTACAACTAATAGTACTTTAATATTACGACCAAATACATTTCATACTGAATTTGCGTTTCAAGAACCATTTGATGAAGTTGAAGATTTTTTACTTAATAGATTTAGTAATCCGCCCTATACTGCCTCATTTGATTTAGTAGAAGAAAATGACATGGGTCAATTTATTAAAAGTAAAAAGAAAGTTACTTGGCCAAAAAGTGGTGTATGGAATTTAGATATAACAAGTGAAAATTTTGATAACTACCTTTTAGAGGTTAGTCAAATATCCGAAGTTTTAGATAGATATAAAACTGACTTAATAGTTAGATTTTTAACAACAGGGGCGTTTAAAGATTTTGATACTCAGGATAACAAAGTAGAAAAAGTATTACAAATTTATGGTAGAAGTTTTGATGAATCTAAAAAATTTATAGACGCATTATCTTTTATGAATTCAGTTCATTATACCCCTCAAAATGATATACCTTCAGCTCTATTACAGAATTTAGCCCAAACGTTAGGGTGGAATACTAACATATCACCAATTACAAATGAAGATTTCTTAACCTCTATATTTGGTTCTAAAAATAAATCTATATACCCTGGTTTTCAGAATGACCCAACACCTAATCAACTTAATTATCAATTTTATAGAAATATAATACTTAACTCGGCTTATCTCTTTAAGTCTAAAGGTACTCGTCACTCAGTTGAGGCGATTATGAGAATGGTAGGGGCACCTAAAGATTTAATTGAGTTTAATGAAATTGTTTATGTTGCGGATGGACCGATTAATGTTAAAAGGTTCGAAGGAGAATTCTTAAAAATATCAGGAGGAACTAAAGTCGATGATGTTCCAGCTTTAGACCCTACAGTAATATATAATATTCAAGGGGTGACCTATACAGGATTTACAACCTCAACATATGTTACTCAAACTAATGAAGTTAGGGGTGACTATCCTATGAATGACAAGGGATACCCTACAAGACCGATAGTTAATAATGATTTCTTTTTTGAAAAGGGTGCGGGGTGGTATATTGAAACTCCTGACCATAGAGCTAATGAAAAGTTAGATGTGAGTAATTCAACTTTTACAGGTGCTAATCCTGATGTTCAAACAAAATTAGAAACATTTACTTATGGTCAAAAATATTTTGATAGGTTTAGAGATTTTCCTTACATGAATTTAGGTTTTGGATTAACTAGAACTATAGATAATAATAAATCTTGGGACGATTCTGAAATAGGTCTTAGACGAAATAGAGATGGGGCGTATAACGCCTATTACACTGCGTTTGAAGAGGACTTAGTTTTAAATGCCAAAAATGTTGAACTTTATCTTAATATGGCTCAAGGTATAACTTACGATATATGGAGAATGTCAAGAAGATATAATTATCCTTTTCCTTCTTCTGGTTTAACGGCCCCATATCCTTCACCTTCGGGTAAAGATTGGACAGTTATTAACCCATTACCTAAAGAGAAGACGTTTTTTGAATTTTCACAAACATTTTATAATACATTAATAAACGTTAGAAATCGACAAGTTATTAGTGATGGTGCGGCCAATAGTTATCCGACACTTCAATCAATATATTGGAAATATCTACAGTCAGAATCAGCGGTTAATATACCTTCTAACCAGTATACTTACCAAAAAATGATTGATTTTACTTTAGGTATTGGAGATTATTGGACAAAGTTTGTAGAACAAATGATTCCCGCTTCAACAATATGGATGGGTGGTCAAAAAATGGTTAACAATGTTTTACAAAGACAAAAACATGTGTGGAGAAGACAAAGAGGATGTGAAATAATACCTGTTGAATGTATACCATGTACTTATAATGGACAGTTATTTGAGGTTGACTGTATTGATGAAACACTAACGTGTGACGTTAATATCAATTCAATTCCAACTTTATTAAATAGTAGTATTAATAGTTGCGTTGCAAAATCAGGATATACAATTACTGACTGTGTTCAGTCTTCACTTACAAGTAAGTGGTATGTCGATGTAAGGTTAGACTCCACAGTATTAGTACAAGAATTATTTTATACGGGGTACGGTAATCAAGACTACCCAACATTTAATCAATGGATTAATGCGTTGAATGATAAGTTACAGTATTTATATCAAAACGGTTTGAATTATAATATAGATAATAATAATATTTTAACAGTAAGTAATACTGGATGTGAACCAGAATTTACGAATAAAACTTTAACTGTAAATGTTGGAGTAAACATAGAAATTAATTGTAATTAATGGCGACTTTATATTTTAAATTAGAACAAAGAGCCACTGTTGGGTCACCAACTACAGGGTCTACCATTTATATGGCGTGGCCAGACGCTAGCGTACCGTCAGGGTTAAACCGAACTGATACTGTTAATTTTTTATCTACTTACCCCAATTCCACATGGTCTTTTAGGTCAAGAACTTGGTTACTAACTAATTTAGGTTCTACACCTATATCTTTTGATACTCAGATGATATCAGGAGAACCTTGGAGTTCAATTATAGCTAGTATTAATTCCTATGTTGGAAATACATTTAATATAAATACTACATTTTTTGCTAAGAATTATATAACAGTTGAAGGACCAAGCGGCGAATTTAAATCGCCTAGATTTGCTGATTCATTTTATAGTGCAAGTTCATTTAATGATACATCAAAAAAAATTGGTACAGATACGAATCGTTATGATTCTATTATGTTAACAGGACAAACTGATTATACTCATATTACTAATAATGGAGTATCAATATATGATTTTAATAACGCAACCACAATAGTATCCGATTTAATTCATAACGGAACCAACACATATTATGACCTTATACCTTATTCTGCAACAGCGGCTAGAACTTATTTTGATGGGTTATACGATGGATGGATTTCAATGTCTGACGATTGTTATGGTAATTTATTTACCGGTGTTAACGGAATAATTTATGCGGGTGATATGTACGATAGGTCAGAATCGTATTCATCAAAATGGGGTGGACCATGTTTAAGACCTAATAATGTTCAAACACCTTATAGTGGTAATAAGTTAACTGACCCAAATTTAACAGGAAGATTTGATATTGTCTCGACTTGGTATAGTGATTGTGTTGATTGCCAAACAAATAATCAATTTAATAACATTTATAAATTTACATCTGATGACGATTGTTCAGGAGTAAGTCAAGGTGTTCAAGTTTTTAGTGCTAATACTTTAACATGGGGTCTACCACAAGGAGGAGGTAAAGTAACTCCACAATTTGTTAAACTTAAATCAGATTGTTATGGAGGAGAATCCAACGCGGTTGACCAAGTTGAAATTTCGACCCCATTAGTGGGTAATACTATTGCGGGTATATATAATAGTTGTACTGATTGTATTAATAATATAAATCAAATACCTGAATATTATTATTTCTCTGCTTGTTCAGTTAATAAAATTTATAGATATAATGCGGTAGATTTCCTTAATGACTTTACAACCCCATCTATTAATAATACTTATCTCTTTACCGATGTAGGTACTCAACCTAATGGTTGTTATACTCGACTATCATCTCCCGGAAGTGACCCCGTCACAGACATTGTTTATTGGGATAATACCATAGCTAGTTTTGTTTCTACAACTACTAAAGATTGTACAGATGCTGTATGTTCATCAGTAACTCCCACTCCCACTCCAACAGTAACCCCAACCCCAACACCGGCAGTAACAACTACACCGGCAGTAACCCCAACCCCAACACCGGCAGTAACAACTACACCGGCAGTAACCCCAACACCGGCAGTAACAACTACACCGGCAGTAACAACTACACCGGCAGTAACAACTACACCTGCTCCAACAGTAGGAGTAACACCCACACCAACGCCTACAGTTACGACTACTCTAACACCAACACCCACTCTAACTTCTACACCTACACCCACCCCATCACCAGCCGGTTTAGCGGATAAATTAAATAGTTGTGTGGTTACAAGCCAAAGTCAAAAAGTCTTTATTTTTTATGATGGGACATCTTTAGATGAAAGTAGTGCTAGTACCGCTTCCGAATCTATACGTTCTTGGTATCAAACTAAAGTAACTAATGGAGATTTAACATCAGGTAATTTATACGAAGGTATTATTGGTGAGAATGGGGATAATGGTGAAAATTGGTTATGGTGGGCATCATATCCGTATTTAGGTTCATTAACAGGGGGTACCTTATCTGATAACACACCAATCAATGAATTTAATAGTCCTGTAACTAATTCTATATATCAAAGTCAATGGTGTTCTTCTGAAGTTAGTGGAGAATGTGTACCTAAATCAGTACAATTTAACGATGAAAACCAATCATCATCTATTTTTAGAAGAATAAATAGAGGTTATCAATTGACAGGGTCATATGGTGTTGACGACTTAAGAAGTAATGGTGTACCTTTTGACCACAATGATTTAGATTTTTCATCTACATCTGGTCCAGGTACATTTTCAGGTGATGAAAGTAATTATATTGTAATTTTTGTAATAGACGAATCTGATAGTGCGGTTGGACTATATACAGGTAGTTTACAGAAAGCTGAACACCTTGTAGCTCAACCATTTATGTTAGATGGGACTTATTGGACTAATAATAATCTAAAAGAGTACACAAATAGGTACCAATATGATTATGAATCTTATTTAAAAGTTTGGGAAGATATAAAAGACAACAACGGAACGTTAAATGGTTTAATTTACCCTGTGGCGGAGTCAACTACTGGACCTACACCTTCTTTTGTGTTACACTCAGTAGCCGCTTCCGAAGGTGATACAATTAGTACTTCAAACTTTTTAACAAATTACGGGCAGAATATAACATCAGTAGGTCCGTACAGTTTAAATTTAAGTGCATTAAATACTATTAATCCGTATTCAGGATTAACCACTACAACCGCCTATCAAAATTTATCTCCAACCAATCAAAATGGTGCTGGTCTTAAACATTTTGGTATTTTAAGTGACCCAACGGTTAATAATTTTACTGAAACTTCAGTTACTAATTCTTTAGACGGGTTCTTGGTTAATATTGAAACTCCTTTAAATGTGATTTATGTACAAACGGGAGGTAGAGTAAGAAATGAAGTATACAATTTATCTGGAGATTGTTATACTGTTGAGTCGGTAAGTATTACACCACCAACAACACTAACGTCAGTTACAAATCAAGTGGGTCCATTTAGTACCTGTGAAAATTGTGAGTCTACTGGATGTTTTTCAGGACAAACTGATGGGTTTTATACTTACATTGATTGTTGTGGAGAATTACAACAGGGTAGTCAAGTAGGTCTATCAATTTGTGTGGACACATCTAAAAACTATAGTGGTATTGCATTAACTGCGGACCAATGTGTGGCTAATTGTAATGAAGGACCACTAAGTTATAGTTTTGATGTTAGTGGTACTTGTACCAACCCTAAAGGAGGTATTATAATTATTTATCCGTCAGGTGGAACTCAACCATATACAGTTACAAATACTTCAACTACCGCAGCAGGAGGATTATTGTTACCTCAACAAACAGGTACAGGTCCATTTTCATATGGTGGTGTTTCAGAAGGAAATTATGTATTTTTACTTCAAGATAGTTCTGGTGGAGTTAATCAAGATGTAACAATTAATATTAGTGTTGAAGGATGTTTTGTTGCAGAAATTATAGGTGTTACAGGTACAACATGTGGGGATTTTAATTCAGGTTCTTTAACTGTAACTAGTAATTCTTTATCCTCTCCTTACCAAATAGACCTTTATAGTAGTTTAGGTTTGGTTCAGTCGGTTAATGTACCTTTACCAACTTTTATATTTACACAATTAACACCTGAAACTTATTATGCTATTGTTACTGATTTTGGAGGAGCAACAGGACAAACAAATAATGGTGTAATTGTTAGTAGTAGTGCATTTACTTATAATTTAATAGTTAATGATGATTCGCCGTGTTCAACTCGTATACCCGTTGGTTCCGCTTCTGTAACCAATATTAGTGGAGGTACCGCACCGTTTAGTTATTCTTGGTCTAATGGACAAACAGGTTCTACTGCAACAGGATTAAATCAGGGTAATTATTCAGTTACGGTTACTGATAATGATGGGTGTCGTGTAGTTAATAGTTTTAATGTTGGATTAGCAGAAAGTTTAGGTGTAGTTTCTTCAGTACCTTCACAAGCGAATTGTTTTACGTGTGATGGTCAAATTGTTTTAACAATATCAGGTGGAACCGCACCTTATACATATCAAGGTAGTTCAGGACAGGTTGATACCACTAATAATTTAAATTATGTGTTTACAGGTCTATGTGGAGGTTCACACAGTACGATAATTACTGACGCTGGAGGATGTAGTCTTACTTCAGTACAGAATGTAACTTCTACAGCTGGTTTTAATATTGTTGCAGTTAATGTTACTAATTCAGACTGTAATAATGATGGGTCAATCACGATTCAGATTAGTGCGCCTCAAGGTATATTCACTTATAGTATTACAGATAGTTTAGGTTCAGTTCAATCATTTAGTACGGCTAACCAAACGCATACATTTAATAATTTGAGTTCTGATACGTATACAGTAACTATCGTAAATAGCCAAGGTAATTGTACTTATACCACACAAGAAACGGTAAGTAATTCTCAGAAGTATTTAGTTGGTACTACAGTTTATAATGCGATATGTGGAAACAATAATGGAGTCCTTGAAGTATCTCTTAGTGCGGGTACACTACCATTATCATTACCTATTGATTATACTGTTACGGATTTAAATACAAGTGGAGTTGTTTATCAATCTATTGATTCACCTTTAACTGGAATTACAGTAGATAATTTAGGAGTTGGTACCTATCAGTTATCAGTAAATGATAATGGTAATTGTACTGTTACAGAAACATTTAATATTTCAGGAACAACAGGTGTTAACTTTGGTATTAACAAAACTGATTGTGTTAATGGTGATGATGGTACTGCAACTATAAGTATATTTGATGGTTTAGCCCCTTTTGTTATAAGTTGGTCTAATGGAGATTCAACATCATCTATAAGTGGATTAAGCGGCGGAACGTATGTTGCTACAGTTGTAGACGCTACAGGTTGTACTCAAACGGAATCAGTAGTAATAAATTGTAATAGCCGAATAGTAACGTGTTATGAATTAAATGAAATTTGTGAGAATGATTTTGTAACAACTTCAGCAAATATTAGAGATTTTGAATCAATGTTAAACGAAGGGTTTAATGATTTGACATCAGGACAAACTGATTGTACTTTAAATACCGCAGTCTTTTATGCTATAATTGATTTATCAGGTGGAACGATGACTCCACCATATCATGTTGAAACTGCTTTCTATACTGGTACGACTTTAAATGATTACCCAACAGGACAACAATGGATAGACGCTATTGATAATATATTGTCGGTAATACCTCAGATTGAAAGTTTTACCTTAGATTTAGATAATAATCAAATAACTATTGTTTCAGATTGTAAGGAATTAAAAAACGTGTATTTTAGATTAAGTACTAAAATTGTATACGATATTACGTGTATTGAAATACCAACACCAACACCGACACCAACAAATACTTTAACTCCAACACCTACTCCTACACCAACATCTGTAGTAGTAATTGATGATGAAACTGAGATTAACGTATTCTTTGATGATTCAGGTTCTATGAATGGTACTGAAACTCCATTAAATGTTATGGCAACTACTCTTCTTAAAAACTGTTTACTACCGTTTTATAATAACGACTCAAACTTATATGATAGTAGGGTAAGAGTTTTAGATATGAGAGATGACATGGGCCTCAATGAAAGAGGATACGCTTGTTTGGCGACAACGGGTACTACATCGTCAATTACGAAAGTTATAAACTTAGCATTCCAAGATGAAGCCACACCATATGGTGTTTCAAGTGGAGGTTGGACTATTAATACACCTAGAACTAATACCTTTAATACTGACATAGCCACTTTAAGGGATAATATTGATAATAATCCAACTAATTACATTCTTGGTGAGTATTTTCAAGTGGAGACTCAACCAACAGGTCAGTATTTGAGATTTAAAGAATTATTACAAGGGGTTGAAGGTGGTTTAGGTCAATATACGGGAGTAAATGGACTTTCTGATAAAACCGAAATACATAACACCTATGATGTAGCACCAGGAATGGGACAGACCGGAGGTAGTGGTCCTGGAAGTCCACAATATTACACGGACCTGATAATAACGGCACTTAATAACTTAGGTTATAATATTCCGGCATGTAATCCAACACCTACACCAACTCCAACACCTACAACTACACCTACTGCAGCGGTGTTAAATCTTGATTTTAATCTTAGTTCTTGTGCGAGAGGTACAGTAAGTGTAACTTTAAATAATACGACTTCATTATTTAGTGCTAATTATCAAAATTCTACATATAATAACCCACAAACTTTTTCTAATACGTTTAATGTTAATATTGGAGATGTTTTACAAATAAGTGTTGAAACTTTTGCACCAACAGGTTCAGGATGTTTATTAGCGGGTTATACAGGAACTCAGGGAGTTGTCGACTTAAATACTACTCAACTTATTGATGTGACTAATGGATTTACTTTCGCTAACCCTGTAATTTCGCAAACAACTAATAATCTCGATATTGATTTGACTGCAATAACATAAAAGGAATTGATAAATAAAAAAGTAAATAGAAAAATGGATTTTACAATCTTGCAGTATTTATATAACAAACATACTAAGTAAATGTCTCAAGTAATAATAAGATTAACATTAAGTTCAAACGCAGTTGGACCGTTCAACATATATACGGGTTCTACTTCGACTACGCCTATAAAAACTGATGTAAATAGAGACCAAATTACAGCGGGAGTTGTTTTAGATTTACCAGGTTCAGTTGCGGGAATTCAATACACTATATTCGTAGTAAACAAACAAGTAGGGTGTAATGATGAGACAGTGTCTAAAAAAGTTGTTGTGTACGCTCCTAATATTACACCAAGTGTTACTCCAACAAATACGGTTACACCTACTATTACGCCAACAGTAACGTCAACATCACCGGCGGTTACTCCAACTAATACCCCAACAGTTACGATGACTATGACAGTCACACCAACTAACACCGTTACCGCAACACCTACTGATACTCCAGGAGCGAGTCCTACAAATACTCCTACTAATACTGTGACTCCGACAGTTACTCCTACAAATACTGTTACTCCTTCAGTAACTGCATCAGTAACTCCTACTGTTACAACAACAGTTACACCTACTAATACTCCGACTAACACACCAACTAATACAGTTACAGTTACTCCGTCTATAACGCCAGGTGCTAGTCCAACTAATACGCCGACAAATACGGTTACACCAACTAATACTCCAACAAATACCATAACTCCAACTAATACTCCAACTAATACGGTAACACCATCCGTAACTGCAGAAGTAACACCAACAGTTACACCAACTAATACTGTTACTCCAACAGTTACAACGACAGTTACTCCTACTAATACAGTTACGCCTTCAGTCACAACAACAGTTACACCTACTATTACTCCAACTAACACTGTAACTCCTTCAGTAACTGCTGAAGTTACACCAACTATTACAAGTACTGTGACTCCGACAGTTACAAGTACACCAACAGGTACTCCACCATCAACACCTGGAGTCACACCAACTAATACGCCAACTAACACGGTAACGCCATCTGTAACCGCTCAAGTTACACCTACTGTTACAACAACAGTCACAACTACACCAACAGGTACACCGGCGTCTACACCAGGAGTTACTCCGACAAATACCCCAACTAACACTGTAACTCCTTCAGTAACTGCTGAAGTCACACCAACAGTTACCCCAACTAACACAATTACACCAACAGTAACTACAACAGTAACTCCAACAAATACACCTACAAATACAGTTACTGCAACACCGACTGACACACCAGGGGCAAGTCCTACAGTTACACCAACAAATACACCAACAAATACTGTTACTCCTTCAGTAACTGCATCAGTAACTCCTACTGTTACAACAACGGTCACACCAACTAATACTCCAACTAACACTGTAACTCCTTCTGTAACTGCACAAGTAACTCCAACTAATACGCCAACTAATACTGTTACTCCTTCAGTAACCGCTGAAGTTACACCAACTATTACTCCAACAAATACAGTAACCCCATCTGTAACTACAACTGTCACTCCAACTAATACACCTACTAATACGGTAACTCCTTCAGTAACTGCTGAAGTTACACCAACAATTACTCCGACTAATACAGTCACGCCTACAGTTACAACAACTGTAACACCAACAGTTACCCCAACTACTACCGTTACACCTTCTGTAACTGCTGAGGTTACACCAACAAATACACCTACTAATACTGTAACACCTTCTATAACCGCATCAGTAACACCAACTGTTACTGCTCAAGTTACTCCAACTAATACACCTACTAATACAGTAACTCCTTCTGTAACTCCAACTGTTACTCCAACTGTTACAACGACTGTTACTCCAACTAATACCGTTACACCATCCGTAACTGCAGAAGTAACTCCAACAGTTACACCAACTAATACGCCGACTAATACAGTAACCCCATCTGTAACTGCGGAAGTAACTCCAACAGTTACAACAACAGTTACACCAACAAATACACCAACTAATACAGTAACTCCATCTGTGACCGCTGAGGTTACCCCGACTAATACCCCTACTAACACTGTAACACCTTCAGTAACAGCTGAAGTTACACCAACTATTACCCCAACAAATACACCAACTAACACTGTTACTCCTTCAGTAACTGCTACAGTAACTCCAACAGTTACTCCAACCAACACGATAACGCCAACTGTAACTACTACTGTTACACCTTCAGTAACTGCTGAGGTTACACCAACTAATACTCCAACAAATACCGTTACTCCTTCAGTTACAACAACAGTTACACCAACAATTACAAGTACAGTTACACCAACAATTACAACTACACCTACTCCAACACCTACTGAGGTAGGATTACCTCCAGCGTATTTATTAATTGAACCAGCAAGTGACGCGGCTAATATAGGTACATATATGTTTAATAATGGGGCGACTGGATTCTTTGGATTTAATAATGGTTCAGGACCAACTAGTAGTAACGAGATTCGAACGTATATGGATTACTATAGTGTAAATCAAGGTACTGGTAATGTTCCACTTGTAATTAGTCAGACAATACCTCAAGCATCAGGTGGTAATGATTCATTTAATAATGCAATTCAACAATATAACTTTGTTACAACAAAAGTAACTCAAGGTACTGTTGCAGGAAATGCGTGGTACACGTGGTTAATACCTGATGACTCTATTGGAGGAGTAGGAACAACAGATAGACAATTAAGTATTGATTTATCATTTAATAATGGACCACAAGGATTTACTACTGAAACAATGTCATCAACATTCTATAATATAGGACCTATGATATTCGTAGTTAGTTCAGGAGCATTTGCTGCGGGTCAATATAGATTATACACAACATATTCATCACAGCCATTTAGTCGAAATAATACAAACGGAGACCTATACTTTAAAGGAAACTTAGTAGGTTAATTATAATGGTTAAATAATTTAATATTAAGATAGTTTAAAGCTATTTATAATAAAATAAAATAAAATATAATAGATGTCATTTATATATAAAAATCCTTTAAGTTCAACACAAATTGGAGGCGAAAACTCAGTACAAAGAGAAGATAACTTTGGTACTAACTTTAGCGTCCTTCAAGTGGGTGGATATATGGAAGTCTATTATTTAAATGATTTAGATTTTACGGTCGTTGGTACAGGTAATATACAGTTTAGTGGTAATACTATTCCGATTAATTATAATAAGAGAACCTTACCTTTTTTACCTGATACTTTAACTTTAAATTCTGATAACATATCATCTGGTAGAAGAAGATTAGGTATGTTGGTGTATGTTCATGAAACTGAATTAACATATCAATATACTATAGATAATTTTGAGTCTTTGTGGTCAGCAGCATCAGGAGGAACGGTTCAATCGGATTTCGGAAGTTCGGTTTCAACTAATGGTGCGGGTGGTACCCCTTTTATTAACGCATGGTTAGACTCATCAATAGAAGGTGTAAGTGGAGTAACACGAGCAAACGCCAGATGGAGAATATTCTACGGTACCGATATCACTGTAACAGGTGGTACCTATACTAATGGTACTGCAATATTTACTAATAGTACGGGAGGTACATTTAATGTAACAGGTTTTACAACAGGTTCCACTTCTTATACAAGTTGGGAAGCAACTGGTGATAATCAAACACCGGCAGTACCTATTGATGTTGTTGATACGTTTACCTTAAAATTTACAGGGGCTATTACATCAGGAGGGGCAGGTATAGTTACTGATTCAGCGATTAGTGCTAATGAAATGACCATTGGTTTAATAAACAACGGTGGTTCACCTACAGATAAAACATTTTATAGAGGAGACGGCGAATGGCAAACACCTACCGATACTAAATTAACAGGTGGTACTTATAATAATAGTACTGGTATAGTACAATTAAAAAATAGTGATTCGTCTACAGTTACTTTAACAGGTTTTACAACAGGTGCGACCGAAGATACCTTTGTTACAGGTATAACATATAATCAATTAAGTAAAACGTTAACTTTAGGGTTAAATGATGGTGTAGATTTTAATGCCACGGGGTTTGCTGCTGAAGTAACAGGGGGAACATACTCAGGTGGTTCCATTACCTTAAATAATAATGACGGAACAACTTCACAAGTCACAGGATTAGAAATATTAACACATATTGGACTTGTCAATGATACTAATGTCTCAATTAACGGTACAACCATCGATAGCGTAAATACGACAACATATAAAGGAGCATTCTTTGATTATGTTATAAATGACGGAACTAATTATAGAGCGGGTACAGTACAATCAGTGTGGTCCGCAACACAAATACAATTTAATGATTCTTCAACAGTCGATATAGGAACGACTACTAATTTTTCATGGGGAATGACATTAAGTGGTGGTAACGCGTTACTACAAGCCAATATATTAGGGGGGACCTGGGATATTAGGATAATTAAACACATTATATAAAAAAATAAAAAAATGGCACATGAATTAGTAGCAAGAAATGGTTTAAGGGTATCAGGGAATACATTCCTAAGTACCGTAACTTTAGACCAAACATTAACGTCTACTGTTCTTGCGTTAGACCCGTCAAACAATGAAGTACATTTATTATCAGCAGCCGCTTTTGGCAATGATACATTCATTACTGGAGGAACACTAACAGGAACAGGAAACAAAAACCTAACATTAACGAATAATTCGGGAGGAACCGTAACAATCGATGATGTTAACATTCACGTTGATAGTGGATTTTTAAACGGGGCAGCAGGAGTAATTACCTATACCATGAATGATACAACAACATTTAATGTTGGAGTATCTGCAGTAACAGGTGTTACGTATAATAATGATTTCGATATCGCATTAGCGGGATACGGTACATTATCAGCTAGTCCGGTAGAATTACCGTTTATAACGGGAGGAACTCTAAACGCGGGAACACTTACTTTAGGGATAAACAACAATTTAGAAAGTAATATTGTAGTAACAGGATTTGGTTCAGCTACCGATGTATCTGTAACAGGTGGAACAATTAACTCACCGGTTAATGGTACGTTGAGACTTAGAAAGAGTGACGCGTCGAATGTTGATATAACAGGAATCTCCTTTTTCACAGGTGGTGACACAGGTGCTTCCACTATGTTTATGGGAGACAGATTAATAGTAAAAGGTGGAACAGGTTTATCAACGGTAGATAATACAAATAAAGAAATTACTGTAAATTTGGACCAACCATATGTTTCAGGTGGTACAATAACTAATAATCAAGTAATATTAGACTTAATTAACCAAACTTCAATTACTTTAGGTACGGTAGATGCTTTAACTGGAGTTACTTACAGTAGTGCGTGGGACGTAGCGTTTGCAGGAACAGGTACACTTGGTACGACACCAGTGGCGTTACCATTTATAACTGCTGGTACTTATAACTCAGCTACTTCTGAATTAACACTATCCATCAACGATGGGTTAGAAAGTGATATTGTAGTCACAGGTCTTGACGGGTCTGATACTTTTGTAACAGGGGCTACTGTTGAATATTCAGCAGCAACCTTAAATAGAAATGACGCGGCAGAAGTAAAGATTGACTCAGAACAAACAATTAGAGTAACATCTACAGGTGGAGGTACACAAGTATTATTTACTGTTGACCCCCTTATATATGGAGCGGTTCATGTTGAATATCGATTATCAGAAAAAACTGGAAATGGGTATCGTTCAGGATTCTTTACCGCAGTATTTGGTAAAGTTGGAGACCAAGATTTAGTAGAATATGCTGATTGGTCAACTGTTAATTTAGGTGCATTTACTGCTGGAGTTGAACTTGATGCTACTGCGACAGGACAAGTAAGAGTAGTAGCAGGTGCAGCACAAAATATGGATTGTATCGCTAATACAAGAGCAGTAAAATTATTATAGAACTAAACGTTAAAATAAACATTTAAATGACTATAGTATCTATTTAATAATAAAGAATAATAATTAAAATCTTGAGGGAAGTCCTCCTTCCCTCAATAGCCTTAACAAAAAAATAAAATGGCAAGAGAGTTTGTAACAAGACATGGTTTATCGGTAAGTGGAAAGACATTTATCTCGACAGTTGACTTAGATGTTAACGTCAACTCTATTTTAGTACTTGACGGTGCTGAGGTAAAGTACAGAGATATTTCAACGATACCTAATACCAATATATATACAGACGATGGTACACTTGATAGTAACCGTATTGTCGACCAAGATACTAATCACCTAACATTTAGTGGTGGAACAGGAGTATCTATCGGTACAGGAACAACATCTCCTGTATGTGCCTTATTAGAATTAGCAAGTGAAAGTCAAGGATTATTAATCCCAAGAATGACTCAATCACAAAGACTAAATATAAGTAGTCCTCTTCCAGGGTTATTGGTGTATTGTACAGATAACACAAGTAACGCTAAAGAGGGTATGTTTATGTATAAATCTTTAGGTTGGGTCAATGTACTATAACAGCCTTACTAATATAATAGGGATAATAACCAATTTAAAAACAAAATAACAATGGCAACAAATGGTTTAAATTTACAAACTTCAGGTTTAACGTTCGCTACGGGTACAGTGGATAGAATGATTATTGACCCTACAGGTCAATTTGGTTTCGGTACAATTACACCGAGTACATCTTTCCACGTAAACGCATCGGGTGTTAGGTTTGAAGGAATCCCATCATCAAGTTCAAATGCGAACATAATGGTGACAGATGGCAACGGGGTTGTCGGAACACGTAGTGACATTGCTTTTGGTACTGTCGTCACTAACGTAACCGGAGCATCGAATGTCGTAACAGTTGATTATAATGCTGGTGCAGACACCACATTTACTATCGACGCATTAACAAGTGTAGCTTATGATACGTCATGGGGTATTGCACAATCAGGTACAGGTACAGTATCAAGTAACTTTGAGTTACCTTTTATTACTGCTGGTACTTACAACGCGGGTACGATTACTTTAGCGATAAA